>Ga0222712_10000143_pt1 | contig 99699 bp, 98 predicted proteins | sample C33_657DmetaG_FD_165043 | JGI IMG/M metagenome (GOLD analysis project Ga0222712, IMG submission 165043) | Estuarine water microbial communities from San Francisco Bay, California, United States - C33_657D | ecosystem: Environmental > Aquatic > Marine > Unclassified | place: USA: California... | reverse complement strand
CACCACTATTTAACTCACACATGTGGGATGGCTCAGCTGTCGACATGAAGGAGAACATGGTTATCGCCAAGGAGCTCCTTGAGAAGTCAGTTGCAGCAAACACAATTCTTGAAATTGAAATCGGCGTTGTCGGCGGCGAAGAAGATGGCGTTGAGGCAAAGCATGATGCAAAGCTCTACTCAACTCCAGAAGATGCGCTCATGACTATCGAGGCACTTGGCGATGGATCAAATGGTCGCTACATGGTTGCAGCAACATTCGGAAACGTTCACGGCGTATACAAGCCAGGTAACGTTGTTCTTAGCCCTGCAATCTTGAAGGATCTTCAGGATGCAGTTGCGGCAAAGCTGGGTCAGGCTGCAGGAAGCAAGCCAATGGACCTCGTATTCCACGGAGGTTCTGGTTCACTTCTTTCAGAGATCCGCGACTCACTTGATTACGGTGTAATCAAGATGAATATCGATACAGATACTCAATATGCATTTACTCGCCCAGTTGTAGATCACGTCATGAAGAACTACGACGGCGTTCTTAAGATTGATGGCGAGATCGGAAATAAGAAGGCATACGATCCACGCGCATGGGGTAAGGCTGCAGAGGCTGGTATCGCTGCACGTGTAGCTCTTGCTTGTGCAGATCTACGTTCAACCGGTACATCACTTCTTAAGTAATTAATTCACCTACAAGTCGGAAAGGCTTTATCCATGCCTGCATTAGTTCTACTGGGAGCACAGTGGGGTGATGAGGGCAAGGGTAAAGCTACCGACTTGCTCGGAGATCGCGTCGATTATGTAGTCCGCTATCAAGGCGGCAACAATGCCGGTCACACAGTTGTTATTGGTGATCAGAAGTACGCACTTCACTTGCTTCCTTCCGGAATTCTCTCTCCCAATGTTGTGCCTGTTATTGCGAATGGTGTTGTGATTGATCCAGCAGTTCTCTTGCAAGAGATCAACGGATTAACAGAACGCGGAATCGATTGCAGCAAGTTGGTTATCTCAACTAATGCGCACTTGATTACGCCTTATCACCGCACCATCGATAAAGTTTCAGAGCGCTTCCTCGGTAAATCAAAGATTGGTACAACCGGTCGCGGAATTGGTCCTGCCTATGCCGACAAGATCAATCGAATCGGTATTCGCGTGCAGGATCTCTTCGATCCATCAATTCTTCGCCAGAAGCTAGAAGGCGCGCTCCGCGATAAGAATCAGATTTTGATCAAGGTCTTTAACCGTAAAGAGATGTCAGTAGATGATGTTCTCGCTGAGTACCTCGAGTATGCAGAGATTCTTCGTCCATATGTTGCAGATACAGTCTTGCTACTTGATCAAGCACTTAAGGCAGGCAAGCGTGTTCTGCTTGAAGGTTCACAAGGAACGCTCCTTGATGTCGATCACGGAACATATCCATTCGTGACATCATCAAACCCAACTGCTGGTGGTGCTTGCACAGGTTCTGGCGTTGGACCAACAAAGATTGAGAAAGTTATTGGAATCGTAAAGGCCTATACAACTCGTGTGGGATCTGGACCATTTCCAACAGAGCTCTTCGATGAAGATGGAGAGAAGCTCCGCACCATCGGTGGCGAGGTCGGTGTAACAACAGGTCGCGCACGTCGTTGCGGTTGGTATGACGCACCGATTGCTCGCTACGCAGTGCGAGTTAATGGCCTCACAGATTTCTTCCTTACCAAGCTCGATGTTCTTACGGGCTGGGAGCAGATTCCAGTATGTGTGGCATATGAGATTGATGGAAAGCGCGTAGAAGAACTTCCTTCATCACAAACTGATTTCCATCATGCAAAGCCAATCTATGAATACCTTCCAGGTTGGAAGGAAGATATCTCTGGCGCACGCAAGATTAGTGACCTACCGAAGAATGCCCAGGATTACATCACCTTCCTTGAGAAGATCTCTGGCGCTCCGATGAGCGCGATTGGCGTCGGCCCGGGTCGCGACCAAACAATCGTCGTGAAGGATTTCATCTAAGCCATGAAAATCCTCCTAGTCGGAAGCGGCGGTCGCGAACACGCACTTGCACTAGGACTGCAGGCAGATTCTGCTTGTACTGAACTTCACGTTGCTCCAGGAAACCCTGGCATCGGAGAGTTTGCAGAGATTCATCCGCTAGCCGTTACCGATAACGCTGCAATAGCAGCTCTCGCACAATCGCTAGCCGTCGATCTTGTTGTCATTGGCCCTGAAGTTCCACTCGTCAATGGCGCAGCTGATGTCATACGCGCGCTAGGTATTCCAGTCTTTGGGCCATCAAAAGCGGCAGCTCAACTGGAAGGCTCTAAAGATTTTGCAAAAGGCGTAATGCGCGATGCCGGCGTTCCCACTGCACAAAGCTATACCTGCACGACTCAAGAAGAAATTGAGAAGGCACTTGATGCATTCGGAGCACCTTATGTTGTTAAAGATGATGGGTTGGCTGCAGGTAAAGGTGTTGTCGTAACTCAAGATCGAGACGAAGCGCTCAAGCATGCACTTCAATGCGATCGCGTCGTTATCGAAGAGTATTTAGATGGACCAGAGATTTCGCTATTTGGAATCTCAGATGGTCGCAATATTCTTGCGATGGATCCAGCTCAAGATTTCAAGCGAGCTTATGATGGAGATCAAGGACCGAATACAGGTGGAATGGGCGCATACTCACCACTTCCATGGGCACCTGCTGAGATAGTCGAAGAGACATATGAGAAAGTCCTGGCACCGATGATTGCCGAGATGGCAGCGCGCGGAACCCCTTTCGTAGGCTTGTTATATGCCGGCCTTGCGCTGACAAAGAACGGCCTCAAAGTCATTGAATTCAACGCGCGCTTTGGCGATCCAGAGACTCAAGTATTGATTCCACGTTTACAAACGCCGCTTGCGACACTGCTCTTTAACGCAGCAACAGATAATCTCGATGACACAGTTCTTACCTGGCGTGAAGAGAGCGCAGTAACTGTTGTTCTTGCATCAGAGGGTTACCCAGAGGCTCCTAAGACAGGTGTGAGTATTGTTATTCCAACTTGTATGGATACAACTGTTTATCACGCAGGAACTGCAAACACTTCTCATGGCTTGGTATCAAGTGGTGGACGAGTTCTGACAATTACCGGCCTAGGGAAAGATCTCCACGAGGCGCGCGAAAAAGCTTATGGAACAATCACAAAAATATTGTGTGAGAACTCTTTTTTCCGTTCAGATATAGCACTGACAGCAAGTGAGGGGAAGTAATAATGAGCATATTGGCTAATCGTTATGCATCTGATGAGATGCGCAAAGTCTTTGCACCTGAGGCCAAGATCATTGCTGAACGTCAGTTATGGGTGGCAGTTGCTCGAGCACAATCCCAGCTAGGCCATGCAATCGATGCATCTGTCATTGCTGACTATGAAAAGGTAATTAACAACGTTGACCTAGCATCGATTGATGCACGCGAGAGAGTTACTCGCCACGATGTGAAGGCGCGCATTGAAGAGTTCAACGCACTTGCAGGTCATGAGGCAATTCATGCTGGAATGACAAGTCGTGACCTCACTGAAAATATTGAAGCGTTGCAGATTCGCGATGGCCTCAACATTGTGCGCGATAAGGTCGTTGCGCTCCTTGCACAATTAGGAGCGAAGGCTGCGCTCTATGCAGATCGTCCCATCGCAGGTCGCTCGCACAATGTTCCTGCTCAAATTACAACGTTAGGGAAGCGTTTTGCCTCGTCGGCAGAGGAGCTCCTCTATGCCTATGAGCGACTTGAATCCCTCCAAAACCGTTACCCCATGCGTGGAATTAAGGGTCCAGTCGGCACGGCGCAGGACTCAATCGATCTCCTCGGTTCAACAGAGATTCATCAGAAGCTCGAGGCATCTATCGCTGCAGAGCTTGGCTTTGATCGCGTTCTCGACTCAACAGGGCAGGTCTATCCGCGTTCCCTCGATTATGAAGTTCTCACAACGCTTGTGCAGCTCGCGGCTTCTCCATCATCTCTTGCCACATCGATTCGTCTGATGGCAGGTGCTGAACTTGTCACTGAAGGTTTTAAAGATGGACAAGTCGGATCTTCTGCGATGCCACATAAGATGAATACGCGTTCTTGTGAGCGAGTAAATGGACTCACTGTGATCTTACGTGGTTATGCATCAATGGTCTCTGAACTTGCCGGCAATCAGTGGAACGAAGGCGATGTCTCGTGCAGCGTAGTTCGCCGCGTGGCTATCGCAGATGCTTTCTATGCTATCGATGGTTTATTGGAAACTATGCTTACAGTTCTCAACGAATTCGGAGCATTCCCTGCAGTTATCGATGCTGAGCTCGAGCGTTACCTACCTTTCCTTGCAACAACAAAGATTTTGATGGCATCTGTTAAGGCTGGTGTCGGACGTGAAGTTGCCCATGAAGCGATTAAGGAGCATGCAGTTGCCGCTGCACTTGGAATGCGTCAAGGTAAAGCAAATGGTTTACTCGATGCGCTAGCTGGCGATGATCGCGTTCCTCTTAACCGCGCAGAGCTTGATGCGCTGATTGGTAACCCAATTGATTTCACAGGTGATGCGCGTGAACAAGTTGCTCGCGTTGTTGCTCGCGTTGAATCGATTGCAAAGAAGTATCCAGACGCTGCAACATATAAGCCAGGTTCTATTCGATGAGCGGATTCGGAGCAGCGGGCGCACCTGTTGCGCCGATGATTGATGGATGGACGCATATTCGCACCGGCAAGGTGCGCGATCTTTATAGCAATGGCGAAGGCGAGATTTTGCTCGTTGCATCAGATCGCATCTCAGCCTTTGATTGGGTTCTTCCCTCAGAAATCCCCAATAAAGGCGCGATTTTGACGCAGTTATCACTCTTCTGGTTTGAGCTCCTTGGCGATATTGTCCCCAACCACATCATCACCGAAGATGTTCCAGCATCTGTGATGGATCGCGCTGTGATTGTGCAACCACTTGAGATGTATGAAATTGAGTGCGTCGCCCGTGGATATCTGACTGGAAGTGGGCTCACTGAATATAACGAGAGCCGCGCTGTCTGTGGAAATACATTGCCGGAAGGGCTACTCGATGGCTCTCAACTTCCCTCATCTATCTTCACGCCAGCAACAAAGGCAGAGGTTGGCGATCACGATATCAATATTGACTTTGATGCAGCTGCTGCAATTGTTGGTCACGATATTGCGCAAGAGCTGCGTGCAACAACTTTAAAGTTATATGACACCGCAGCTGAATACGCCCTTGGCAGAGGAATCATTCTCGCTGATACCAAATTTGAATTCGGAGCTAACTCTGAAGGCGCCATCACTTTAGGAGATGAAGCGCTCACGCCAGACTCATCGCGATTCTGGGAGGCAGATGGTTGGGCGCCTGGAAAGTCACAGCCCTCCTTTGACAAGCAATTTCTCCGTGATTGGTTGATCTCAACTGGGTGGGATAAGAAGTCACCACCACCAGAGCTCCCACAAGAAATTATCGAGAAGACGGCAGCTCGATATGAAGAAGCCTTTGAAAGAATTACAGGAACAAAGTTTTAACTACTAGGTAGAGATAGCGAAGGAGAGAAAAATGGCAACAATCGTGGTGGATGTAATGTTGAAACCAGAGATCCTCGACCCACAAGGTAAGGCTGTGGCATCAGCCCTTCCTCGCCTTGGTTTCTCCTTTGCGACCGATGTTCGCCAAGGTAAGCGATTTGAGATCACAGTAGAGGGTGAACCAACCGCTGCTCAACTTGCAGAGGTAGAGATTGCAGCAGAGAAGTTGCTCTCCAATCCTGTGATTGAGAACTTCACAGTTCGAGTAGAGAAGTAAGCGATATGAAGATTGGTGTTGTGACCTTTCCGGGAACGCTCGATGATCGAGATGCCGCCCGCGCCGTTCGCTATGCAGGGAGCGAGGCTATTGAGCTCTGGCACGATGATGCCGATCTCAAAGGCGTCGATGCCGTAATCCTTCCTGGCGGATTCTCTTATGGAGATTACCTGCGTTGTGGGGCGATTTCACGCTTCTCACCAGTGATGGAGCCTCTCATTGCAGCGGCAAAGGGCGGCATGCCGCTCCTTGGAATCTGTAATGGTTTCCAGGTACTCGCCGAGGCCCACCTCATTCCAGGTGCTCTCACACGTAATCAGCATCTTCACTTCCTCTGCACAGATCAGAAGATCAGAATTGAAAATAACACCACCGCGTGGACAAGTTCATTCTCAGAAGGTCAAGAGCTCGTCATCCCATTGAAAAATGGTGAGGGTTCTTACCAGTGTGACGATGAGACCTTGAAGATGCTCGAAGGAGAAGGTCGAATCATTGCTCGCTATGTTGGCGAGAATCCCAATGGTTCCCGAAATCTCATTGCAGGTATCTCTAATGAGCGCGGAAATATTGTCGGTCTTATGCCACACCCTGAGCATGCAGTTGATGCACTCACAGGTCCTGGAACAGATGGACTTGGATTCTTCACATCAGTGTTGAAGACGATGGTTTCTGGAGGGATGAAGTAAATATGTCACTCGATACAGTTGCGAAAGCAATCGCAAATCCCGATACACCACAGCCATTTGCAGAACTTGGTCTCAAAGCAGATGAATATGCAAGCATCAAGGAGATTCTTGGTCGCCGCCCAACTTCATCAGAGCTCGCTATGTACTCTGTGATGTGGTCAGAGCATTGCTCTTATAAATCTTCGAAGGTCCATCTCAAGCAATTTGGCGAGAAGGCGGTGAAGACAGATGCGCTTCTCGTGGGTATTGGTGAGAATGCAGGCGTAGTAGATGTCGGCCAGGGTTATGCCGTCACATTTAAAATCGAATCACATAACCACCCATCATTTATCGAGCCTTATCAAGGCGCTGCAACTGGGGTTGGCGGAATTGTGCGCGATATTCTCACAATGGGTGCGCGTCCTATTGCTGTTATGGATCCACTTCGCTTTGGTCCAGCAGATGCAGCTGACACGCGCCGCGTTCTGCCAGGTATCGTCGCTGGCGTTGGTGGATATGGAAACTGTTTAGGACTACCCAATATCGGTGGCGAGGTCGTCTTTGATGAGACCTATCTTGGAAACCCACTTGTTAATGCGCTCTGCGTTGGAGTGATGAAACATAGCGATATCAAGTTGGCTAAGGCTGCCGGAGCCGGAAATCTCGTTGTTTTATACGGTGCCAAGACCGGTGGCGACGGTATCGGTGGGGTCTCTGTATTGGCATCTGAGACCTTTGAATCTAAAGGCCCGGCAAAGCGACCTGCGGTTCAAGTAGGAGATCCCTTTGTTGAGAAGGTATTGATTGAGTGTTCACTCGAGATCTTTGCTGAGGATTTAGTTGTTGGTATTCAAGATCTTGGTGGCGCGGGACTTTCTTGTGCAACATCAGAGCTGGCATCAGGCGGCTCTGGTGGCATGAAGGTTCAGTTGGATAAAGTTCCATTGCGCGACCCATCACTGTCACCAGAAGAAATCTTGATGTCAGAATCACAAGAGCGTATGTGTGCGATTGTGGAGCCATCAAAGATTGATCGTTTCCTGGAGATCTGTAAGAAGTGGGATGTGACATCAACGGTTATTGGTGAAGTCACGGATGGAAATCATCTTGAGATCACCTTTAATGGCGAACTCATCGTCGATGTGCCACCTCGCACCGTTGCCCATGATGGACCGGTATATAACCGACCATTGGCAAAGCCTGATTACATCGACCTTGTTGCCAAGGAAGTTATCAATCCACCACTTCCTTCAACTGCGGCTGAGATCAAAGAGGCAATCCTCAAGATTGCAGCCACTCCTAATCTTGCTGATAAATCATGGGTGACAGATCAATACGATCGTTATGTTCAAGGAAATACCATTCAATCTCAACCAGATGATTCTGGAATGGTTCGTATCGATGAGAAGACTCACCTCGGTGTTGCTGTGGCGACAGATGCCAATGCCAACTGGTCCTATCTCAATCCTTATGAAGGTGCGAAGTTGGCACTTGCAGAGGCGGCTCGCAATATCGCAACAGCAGGTGCAAAGCCACTTGCGGTAACTAACTGTCTCAACTTTGGATCTCCCGAAGATCCAGGTGTGATGTGGCAATTTGCTGAATCAGTACGCGGACTAGCCGATGGTTGTCTTGAGATGGGCCTACCTGTTACAGGTGGAAATGTCTCCTTCTACAATCAGACTGGAACGGTTGCAATCCTTCCCACTCCAGTGATTGGAGTTTTGGGGGTCATCGAAGATGTCCGCACCCGTACGCCAATGTCCTTTAAAGAGGCTGGTTTAGAGCTCTTTCTCCTTGGTGCCACCGATGAAAATCTCTCAGGCAGCGAGTGGGCCTATATCCATGGAATGCGTGGAGGAATTGCACCGACGGCAGATCTGCAGCGCGAGATGCGGTTGATTGATCTCTTGGTTGCCGGCAATAAGAGCGCGCTCTTTACCGCAGCTCATGATTTAAGTCAGGGCGGGCTCGCCATCTCCCTCATTGAAATGGTCTTACGACACAATGTTGGAGCAACGATTGCAATAGACGATGTTGGAAACTCACTTGTGAGTGAGACACCTGGTCGCGTTGTTGTTGCTGTTCAGGCTGAAAAGAGTGGAGAACTTGAAACTCTGGCAGCCCAGCACTCCATACCAGTTGCAAAGATTGGAACAACAGGGGGAGATGCACTCGTCATCAACGATGCAGCAATCTCTTTATCCGAACTTCGCACCGCACACACTGAGACATTCAAGAAGCTGTTTGGATAATCAGATAATGCGCGATCCAAAGATATTAAATGAGGTGAAATCGACGCTTGCGCTGCTTGCAGAAGTTTACCCGGGTCGCGCTATCGAGGTTCGCATTCCTCCTTATGCCGCCGTTCAGTGCGGTGATGGTCCAAAGCACACACGAGGAACGCCACCAAATGTGATTGAGATGGATGCTCCAACTTGGTTGCAACTAGTTGATGGAACTCTCACATGGAGCGATGCATATAACGAGGGATTGATTTCCGCTTCAGGAAGTCGCGCAGATCTCAGCCATCTACTACCGCTAAGGAGCAATGCATGAACCGTAGAGCAGATGGCAATCTCAACCATAATCTTCTCGATGAAGATAAGGGTCCACAGGATGCCTGTGGCGTCTTCGGTGTCTATGCACCTGAAGAAGAGGTGGCAAAGCTAACTTTCTACGGACTCTATGCATTGCAGCACCGAGGTCAGGAATCGGCCGGTATCGCAACATCTGATGGTGAGCGCATCGTTATCTTTAAAGATATGGGTCTTGTCTCTCAAGTCTTTACCGAGAGTGATCTATCTTCGCTTAAGGGTGAAATAGCTATAGGACACTGTCGATATAGCACCACCGGTTCAAGCACCTGGGTCAATGCGCAGCCAACGTTACGCCCTACCAAATATGGCACTATCGCACTTGGCCATAATGGAAACCTCACCAATACCGGCGAGCTCTTTGATCTAGTTCGCGAACTTGAGCCAGAGGCTCCCAAGCTAGGCAGAGGCGCCACAACCGATACCGAGATTATGACGGCGCTTATTGGTTTACAAGATCACGAGACTATTGAAGAGAATATCGTCGCCGTCCTTCCACTTCTCCAAGGAGCTTTCTCTCTGGTGATTATGGATGAGACAACCTTATATGCCGCGCGAGATCTCAACGGTGTGCGCCCGCTCGTCCTTGGAAAGTTAGAGAAGGGTTGGGCTGTTGCATCTGAGACAGCTGCTCTAGATATCGTGGGAGCAGAATTTGTCCGCGAGATTGAACCCGGTGAATTTGTTGCCATTGATGGTGATGGAGTTCGATCACAGATGTGGGGAGTTCCAAACCCAAAGGGTTGCATCTTTGAATATGTCTACCTTGCTCGCCCTGATACAACAATTGCTGGTCAAGGCATTCATGCCGTCCGTGGTGCAATTGGTCGCCGTCTCGCTGTTGAATCCCCTGTCAATGCAGATCTTGTAATTCCAGTTCCTGAATCAGGGACACCGGCAGCAATCGGTTTCGCAAAGGAATCCGGAATTCCATTTGGATTGGGCCTCGTTAAGAACTCATACGTTGGTCGCACATTTATCCAACCATCTCAGACCATTCGCCAATTAGGCATCCGCCTCAAACTCAATCCACTTCGTGAAATTATTGAAGGAAAGAGAATTGTTGTAGTAGATGATTCAATCGTCCGTGGAAATACCCAACGAGCGATTGTGAAGATGCTCCGTGAGGCAGGTGCGCTAGAGATTCACGTTCGCATCTCTTCACCACCTGTGAAGTGGCCTTGCTTCTACGGTATTGACTTTGCTACGCGCGCGGAGCTCATTGGTGCTGAGATGACCGTTGAGGAGATTCGCCTCTCCATTGGGGCTGACTCCCTTGGTTTTGTCTCTGAGGCAGGTTTGATTGAAGCGACGAAAGTGCCGGAAAATAAGCTCTGTACAGCCTGTTTTTCCGGAAAATACCCCATCGCAATCCCAGCAGATCTATCTGAAGGAAAGACTCGTTTAGAAATTACGGAGGTCTAATCGTGGCAACATATAAAGATTCTGGTGTTGATATCGATGCTGGAGATCGCGCTGTTGAGTTGATGAAGGCATCGGTTGCCCGCGCTTCTCGTCCAGAGGTAATGGGTGGCATCGGTGGCTTTGCCGGACTCTTCGATGCATCCAAACTCAAGGAGATGAAACAACCACTCCTTGCGACCTCAACCGATGGAGTTGGCACTAAGACCGAGATTGCACGTCAGATGGGGATCTATAACACCATTGGTGAAGATCTCGTTGCCATGGTTGTCGATGATCTCGTTGTCTGTGGTGCTGAGCCGCTCTTCATGACAGATTACATCGCAGTGGGAAAGGTTATCCCTGAACGTGTTGCAGCCATTGTCTCTGGTATTGCTGCAGGTTGCATCAAAGCGGGAACAGCGCTCATTGGTGGAGAGACTGCAGAACACCCAGGGCTCTTAAAGGAAGATGAATTTGATATTGCGGGCGCTGCAACAGGAGTGGTCGATGCAGATCAACAACTAGGTGCGCACCGCGTAAAGGCGGGAGATCTAATTGTTGCAATGCCAGCGAGTGGAATTCACGCCAATGGCTTCTCACTAGTTCGCCATATTCTTGCCACGCAACAGTTAGATCTGACTCGCAATTACGATTTCTCACAATCTCTCGGTGAAGTTCTGCTCACACCGACTGAGATCTACACTCTTGATTGTTTGGCTTTGATCAAAGCGCAAGGTGAAAACATTCGCACCTTTAGCCACATCACTGGAGGCGGACTTGCAGATAACACCGCCCGCGTTATTCCTGATGGCCTCACCGCTATCTATGATCGCTCCACCTGGGCTCTTCCACTCGAGATGAAATTCTTAGCGGATATGGCATCTGTTCCACAGGCAGACCTTGAGCGAACATGGAATGCAGGAATCGGAATGAGCGCCATTGTTGATCCTTCCGTGGCTGATCTGATCGTTCGTTCACTTGCAGCCAGGGGTATGAAGGCATGGATCGCCGGTAAGGTCGAGAGGGCAGCAGAGTTGGGTGCTCCACGCTCATCTCTGACCTCAACATATAGATAGCGATCGGGAGCCCCTTTTTCACCTCGCCTGCGAATGTGTACTAAGCGGCTACGCCTGACCCGGAGAGCTCCCGGAGCCTGCGATTTAGCCCGCTAGCCCCCTCTGAGATCTGGCCGAGAGCGGCAATTTGAAGCTCGGCTAAGCCCTAACGCCCTGACTTTGGTGGGCAGGCTCCTCACACGATAACCTACCCCCCTGGAACACATACATATTCCGATGAGGAGGTCTCGCCCATGGGTCGCGGCCGTGCAAAAGCAAAGCAGACAAAAGTAGCTCGTGATTTGAAGTACAACTCCCAAGAGATGGATATTGAACGTCTCGCCAAGGAGCTTCATAGCGATGCACCACTTCAGCCAGAACGCGATGATGATGATCCGTTCGCTGAAGGTAATTACATTCCACGCGCGTAGTAGTTGGCTCGTATGAGCTCCACACCTTACGTTGCCTCTCTTCGTATCTTCGAACCAATCTCAGCATTTCCTGCAGCTGATCGATTGCGGTGGGAGAGTATCTCTGCAGATCTCGATACCCGAGGCGAAGAACATGCGCTCGCTCTCCGCAGATTAGTCGCACCTGAATCTCCAGCGCTTCGCCCTGATGGAGTTCACATCCTTGATATTGATGGAGCACGATTTATCTCACCTTGGTCAACTGCAGCACGCTGCTGGTCGGCGCTCGATGAGTTTAAAGAGTCAATGCCCTCAACTGTGACGCCATTCTTTATTCCTCCTGCACTTGAAGAGGTAATAACTTCAGGTATGGAGAGCGTGGAAGATCGAGTTCCTCACATCATCACTGAAACGTGGATGGTTCCACCTCGTTGGCTCGCACTCTTTCTTCCAGAAGAACGTGAACGCGGCTATCGCGATGAGATCGCATACTCTCTTGCTCGCACTACTATTTCAAAGGCGTTAGAACGAGCACATCACTCCCATGAGATTGTTCTCGCCTCCTTTGGTGAAGGCGTTGTCGAAGAAGAGATTGCAGATCTCATCGAATGGCTTGAGCTCTTCCATCCTCTCTCCATGGTCGAACTCGATTACGGAGGACTTGCCCACTATCTCGATGGGACTTTGAAATCAGATGGTTTGGCAGGCATTGAAGATGATGGCTCGATTGAAGATGTCATCTTTAGCTTGGCAGGACTTGCCGCAGGGGATGGTTCGATCGCTGGTGAGGGATATAACCGCCTTGTGAGCCGCTGGCGCCCTGTTCAAGCTATCGAATCAGCGATGTAAGGGGCGAGAAGCCCCTTGCCAACTCACCCCTTTCTCCCCGATACTTCCCGACATAACGGAGCAATTCGGACATTGCCCATCGCCGCTCAAGCAATCGATGTGAAAGGGGGAAGCACCAGTGGATCGCATACCTGTCGCTGAAACTCTCCTTACCCCTCGCGAAGTCGCCGATCTCTTCGGTGTGGATCCAAAGACTGTTACCCGTTGGGCAAAGGCTGGAAAGCTCACCTCTATTCGCACCCTTGGTGGGCATCGTCGTTACCGCAAGTCTGAGGTCGATGAATTGCGCGCAAATTACTTTAAGAGCAATAACTAAAACTTCTCTATGAGCTACTCGATTCCACAATTTGCTCTCCTTGGTTTTCTCACCTTCGCACTCGTTGGACTTATTACGCCACTCATCAGAAAAGTTGCAGTTCACTTTGATGTAGTTGATGCACCCAATCTCGCTCGCAAAGTTCAGAAGGAACCTGTTCCATATCTTGGCGGAGTTGCGATTGCAATCGGGGTTTTAGCAGCTTCATATGGATCAATGCTCGCCGTTGATTTCTCTTGGCAGACTATCAAACTTGCAAGCACTGTTCTGATTCCAGCAATCGCTATCTCGGCGATGGGTCTCTGGGATGACTTACGTGGACTACAACCGTGGCCACGTTTGATTGCGCAGACTCTAACCGGAATTGGTGTCTCATTTATCTTGATCGCATCAAATACCAGTGGCGTTGCATTTGGAAATGAAATTCTTAACTATTTGATAACCACTTTGTGGATTGTTGGTGTCTGTAACTCCATCAACTTCTTTGATAATCATGATGGGGGAGCGGCAGGAACAGTTGCAGTCATCACCTTCTTCCTCTTCTTTATCGCCTATGACCGCCAGCAGATTCTCGTCAGTGCGCTAGCAATCGTTACCGCAGGTGCTACGGCAGGTTTTCTCATCTGGAACCGCCACCCAGCAAAGATTTATATGGGCGATGCCGGCTCGCTCTTCTTAGGGATCATCATCTCGGTGCTGACGATCCGCCTTAGCCCGGGAGTTGTTCCTACCTATAAATCACTTGCGATTCCGGTGATGTTGATGGCCATCCCCATCCTGGATACAACTGTCGCTGTGATTTCACGCCTCTATCGAGGAATCTCACCATTTCAAGGCGGTCGCGATCACCTCTCACATCGATTGATGCGACTGGGGCTGGCGAGAAAATCGACTGCAATCACCTTATGGGCACTTGCTGCAATCTATGCCGGATTAGCCCTCGCCCTCTATACCTGGCCTGATACTCATGGCAATCTGATTATGACAATTGCAACTATTGCTTGGCTGGGAAAGCTCGTAGCATTCCTTCGAATTCCATCTGAGGGGTAAACTAAAGGCATGTCTAATTCAGCTGATGATGTAAAAGCAAAGATGCTCGCCGCCCTTGAAGCGAAGAAGAATAAGAAGGGCGCGCCAGGCACACAGAACCATGCTGAGAGCGGTTCAAAGATTAAAGGTGGTCAGCGATCTGGTGGCGCACCTCAGGTGCAGCGCAAGGCTGGCCCTTCAGGTTCTGGTTCTGCAGGCTAAATCAACCTGCTCCACTCGTGCAGTTTCTCTTTGAGATACGAGTTCGACCCAACTCTTCACGCAATAAAGTCGGCGGCAGCGTTGGCGAACCTCCGCGATTAGTTGTCGCCGTGCAAGCTCCAGCGGTCGATGGAAAAGCTAACCAGGCAGTTATCAAAGAGTTAGCCGCGGCATTTAATTTGCGGGCTCGCGATCTCACAATTGTCTTTGGTGAACTTGGGCGAGATAAGAGATTGATCATTGATGCAATTTCGCCAGAGCAAGAGAAAACTCTCCAAGCAAGGCTTGAAGAGTTGATGGGTGAACCTAAACTTCTTTAGATTTATAGGAGTGGCTCGGGACAGGATCGAACTGTCGACCTCACGATTTTCAGTCGCGCGCTCGTACCAACTGAGCTACCGAGCCATTATTCAATTGTTTCTTACTTTTCATATTCAGATGGCAAGCCATTGAATAAAGATAGAGAGTGTGTGGACACTCCCTATCTTTAGCGACCCGGACGGGACTTGAACCCGCGACCTCCGCCGTGACAGGGCGGCGCGCTAACCAACTGCGCTACCGGGCCTTGATAAATCAAAGCCTTTACTGCTGAACTGCATAGAACGCCTTACGTGCCCCCAACGGGATTCGAACCCGTGTTACCGCCGTGAAAGGGCGATGTCCTAGGCCCCTAGACGATGGGGACGTATGAGGCTGGGAAAGAATACAGGCTCAGCACCCATGCTCCAAACCGGTTAAGCCAGCGCGAATTACAACTGCTGGGCTTTGCGAATTGCAACGATAGAGGTCGTAATGAGAGTCAATCCAGCTGCCATCAGACCTAGCAGGGCTCCGAGTGAACCACCGAGGGTGGCACCGACAAACTCGCCCATTGTGAAAGTTGTTATCGCAACGGCGCCGAGAAGTAGCGGCCAACGACGATCTTGTAGATAGATCCAGGCAAGTGATGGAACTGCGATCACTGCAACGAAATATGAAATCGGGCGGTGATCACTAAGAAAGAGAAATTGCGTGGAGAGAAAGAGCGTGGCAGCGCTAATCAGATATCCGAGAGTTTGATCGACCATCTTGCTCCATGAGAGATAGAGCCAGATGGTTGCCAGGATGGTCCAATAGATTGCATAGACCGAATCCACCTCTGGTTCATTTCTCGTGATTTCGCCCAAGATCATCAGACCTGCAATAAATAGATATCCATAGGCACCGATGTGAAGTATCTCGTGCTTATATTTAATGAAGGCGGTTAGCGCGATTGCTGCGCCGATTGAAAATGGTGCCCACGGTGCGCCATCCATCTCGGTAGTAAGTGCGATAGAACCAGTTGCAGCGATTGCCGAACCCATAAAGAGCACACTCGCCAAACGCAGACGCATTGCGCTGAGATTGCCGAGAGATATTGCAGTGATGGCTAAGAGAATGGAGAGAATGCCAAGAGATCCGACGCGAATATAACGAGGGGCATCCTGCCAATAATCTCCAGCAAGAAGGATTGTGGCAATCAAGATAAAAGCACCACCAAGGTAGGCGGCAATCTCAGCGAAGATACTCTTGCGAGATTGTGAACTATCGAGTGCGAGGAAGCGAGAGGTTACTAAATCTGATTGTTCTGCCGAGAGTGCACCTTCGCTTACGAGGGATTGAAGGACCCCTCGTAAGCGGTTAGAGCCTTCCTGCAATTAGAGCGCCCACTGAACGGTGATGGAGACAGTTACATCCTGCTGACCAAGGTCAACAACTGTTGCAGCATCGCCTTCAGCTTTGGCTGATGCGACAAATACTGGAGTTGAAATTGATGGGCTGCCATTTTCGGTGAGGTAGTTAACCTTTCCAAGTTTGACGCCAAGGAGCTTCGCATAAGAAGTAGCCTTCGCCTTAGCGTTCTTGACCGCAGCGGCGCGAGCTGATTCTGCAGCCTTTGATGCATCCACTACAAATGGTGAGACAGAGTTGATCTGAACGGCATCTCCTGCTGCTGCCACTACATCATCAACGACAGAGCCTGCCTTAGCTGCTGCACGGATAACGACAGAAAAGACTTGTGATCCTCGATAGCCGGTAAGAGTTGAACCACCGTTGTTCTCATACTTGTATTCTGGGTAAACAGTGATGTTCTGTGTGGCAATATCTTTCGTCGCTACTCCTGCTGCGATGAGAGCCTTTCGGACTGCAGCGGAGTTTGTATTCGCAAGAGCTAGCGCCGCTTTATTGGTCTCGGCAATTACGGAGACGGTAGCAGTCAGACGTACAGCATCTGGAGCGACCTTTACTGTTCCCTCTGCGCTGACAGTGATGTAGCGAGCAGCGGTAGCAGCGTTAGCTGAAGATGGAATTACAAGCGCTGCAATGAGCGCTAGGGGAGTAAGGATGAGAAGCGACTTCTTAATTGTTGAGGTTGTCATACCCCAAGTATGGCCTATCTCTTCTGTGAATTTTCATAGAGCGCTGCGTGATCTGCGAGAGATTTCTCAAGTGAGAAGTATTTCTCTGCATGGGCTCTCCCCACTGAACCGAGCTCCTCACGGAGCTCTTCATCCGTGACTAAGGCGCTAAGTGCGCTTGCCATGGCACCTGCCTGTGGTGAGGTGAGAAAACCAGTCTCACCATCAATCACAATATCTGCGATAGATCCCACGCGAGGTGCCACGATAGGAATTCCTGCAAAGGCAGCTTGAATCAAGGTCAGTGGTATTCCTTCATTATCGCTAGTCAGGATTGCGATATCACTTGCCGCAAATAGTTGATCGATATCTGAACGCCAACCAAGGAAGGTGATCGGCAACTTCTCTTCAACTGCACGTGCCTTTGAGGATTCAAAGAGTTCGCCTTCACCTGCCACTAAGAATTGAAGATCTAATCCGCGGGCCTTGCATGCCGTAACAACATCGAGTAGCCGATCAGGGCGCTTGATCTGTGTAAGACGCCCAACAAAGGTGCAGTAGGTCGAGTTGAGATCTAACCCAATATTCTTGCGGGCGATATCTCGATCAATATCTGCCGGAGCTGGCAATCCTGGATAGAAGACTTTGTACTGCTCTTCTCTACCGATGCCGGCTTTGAGTAAATCATCTTTGACTTGATTTCCCACCGCTACCAAAACATCGGTGCGTGTAGCTAAGAATTTCTCAATAGCAATTACTAATTTAATCTTCCAACCGGCGAAGTAACCATGTAAGAGATGGCCATGGAATGTATGGACCTTCAAAGCCTTGCTTCCCGCAAGGATTGCAGCTAATCGTCCAAGCGCACCGGCTTTGGCGGTATGGGTATGAATGACATCTGGATTCTCTCGACGGATGAGCGCAATTAACTTGAGGAATGCTCGCGCATCGGCCAGCGGAGAAATCGAACGTCCAAGGCCACCGACGCGAGTAGCGAGAACATCAGTTGCGACGGTCTCGAGATAGTCGGCCTCGTTATCTGCACAGTATCCAGTGATCAACTTCTGTTCAAAGCGCGATGAATCAAGTCCGCGCATCAAATCTGCGACGATGACTGCTGGACCGCCCACATTCATGCGGGCGATTACCTGGAGCACCTTGATTGCCATGTGGTTATCTTCTCGCAAAATAGAGGGATAATTGGCATATGAGCCAAGGTCAATTCATCTCTCACTGCACGGCAGATGCCCTGACCAACGCTGCCCAGCTGCTCAAGACCGGAACCCTCGTTGCATTTCCAACTGAGACGGTCTATGGCCTCGGCGCTGATGCAACAAATCCTGATGCTGTCGCTCGCATTTACGCCGTCAAGGGGCGTCCAGCTGATCATCCGCTGATCGTTCATCTGGCAGATATGCAAGATATTGCAGATTGGTCTGAAGATATCCCTGATTATGCAATTGATTTAGCTCGTTCCTTCTGGCCAGGTCCGATGACCCTCATTCTCAAGAGAAGTGATCTGGCAAAAGATTTTATTACCGGCGGCCAAGAGACCGTTGGTCTTCGAGTTCCAGACCACACACTTGCACTCGCCTTCCTTAACGCGTTTAAGAAGATTGGTGGCAAAGGTGTGGCTGCGCCGAGCGCCAATCGCTTTGGCCATGTTTCGCCGACAACAGCGGAGGCGGTCCATGAAGAGCTTGGTGAGTTCATGGAGGCCGAAGATCTCATACTTAATGGCGGTCCATCGCAGGTAGGTGTTGAATCAACGATTATTGATTGCACAGGAACTGCTCCGCGGATTTTGCGACCAGGTGCAATTACCACCGAGATGGTTGAAGCTGTTACTGGAGTCAAGGTTGAAAATCGAGATGATGTTATTCGTGTGAGCGGATCTCTTGAGCATCACTACGCGCCAGCTGCACAAGTTGTCCTGGATGGCCATCCACGTCCGGGCGATGGCTTGATTGCTCTCAATACTTTTCCAACGCCTGAAGGTGCAATTCGTCTTGCTTCACCAATAAATAATGAAGACTTTGCACGCCAGCTCTATGCAGCGCTACGTGAGGCAGATGCCCAAGGCATTGATCAGGTGGTCGTTATTCAGCCTGAAGGTTCCGATATTGCAATCGCAATTCGTGATCGTTTAGGACGTGCAGCAAGTGGTCGCTAACCATAAGATGGCAGCATGAATACAAAGGGATATGCAGCGCTTTCAGCAGGTTCAGATCTAGTTCCATATGAGTTCGACCGTCGCCAGGTCGGAGCACATGATGTCGAGCTCGATATTAAGTACTCAGGGATTTGTCACTCCGATATCCACCAGGCAAAAGAGGAGTGGGGACCTGCAATATTTCCCATGGTCCCAGGTCATGAAATCGCAGGTGTGGTCACATCAATCGGTGCATCTGTCACTAAATTTAAAGTGGGCGATCACATAGGTGTTGGCGTCTTTATTGATTCTTGTGGCAAGTGCGAACAATGCAATAAGGGTCTTCAGCAATATTGCCAAGAGGGCATGACTGGCACATATAACGCTCTAGAGCGCGATGGAAAGACAGTCGCAATGGGTGGCTATAGCAATCGCTTTGTTATCAATGAGAATTACGCAGTTCATGTGCCAACAAATCTTCCACTCGACGGAGTAGCACCACTTCTCTGTGCGGGAATCACCTTGTATTCACCAATCAAGCATTGGAAAGTTACAAAGGGAACCAAGGTTGCCGTAATGGGACTTGGCGGCCTGGGACATATGGGCGTTAAATTCGCAGTAGCTATGGGTGCGGAGGTAACTGTCCTCTCTCACTCACCATCAAAGGAAGCTGATGCACTCGCAATGGGAGCACAGCACTTCGTATCCACGAAGGACCCAGAGAACTTCAAGAAGTATGCAAAGAGCTTTGATCTGATTCTCAACACAGTCAGTGCTGAGGTAGATATTAATCAGTACCTCAATTTATTGAAGCAAGATGGAACACTCGTTGTCATCGGTTTGCCAGGTAAGCCTTACGCGGTGCATGCAGGAGTCCTCCTCGGCGCACGCCGATCAATGGCTGGTTCGATGATTGGCGGTATCCCTGAGATGCAAGAGATGCTTGATTTCTGTGGGGAGCACAAGATCCTCAGTGATGTTGAGGTCATCAAAGCGGACTACATCAATAAGGCATATGAGCGCACAATTGCCAGTGATGTGAAATATCGCTTTGTGATTGATGCAGCAACTTTCTAAATTTATACAACGATATCGGTTGCGCGAGGTGCACTGCCTTCGCGTCTCTATAAAGCAAGTAGGGGTTTGATCTCATTAAATCGGGCAACGGGCTTTCTCCGTGGGGCGATGAGCCATAACTCGCCACCGCGAATACAGAGAGGACTGCCTTGCTATTGTCCTGATGCAGAAAGACTGAATTAATTCAAAAGCGATTTGCTGTTAGCTTGCGAGCAGCTTTCAGAATGGGCGACTCGAGAAATCGCCATGATGTGGCAGCAATTATTATTGACCCGATCAGAACTATAGAGCTTATTGCCACCCATTGATATACATCTGTAAGCCCATAATAAACATAATTCGATAAAAACTTGCGCTCGATGATATTGATTAAAAGCATGTGCCATAGATAAATTCCGAAGGACAATTTTGCAATCCATCGAAAAAGTTGATTGTCCAGAAATCCAGAAACCTTTGTACTAAATGATGCCGAGACAATTACCCCGGAGATGAGAATCGCAAAAAGAGGTGCCATATATGGCTGTTTTGTGAAGCTATCTGGCGCACCTGGCTCGAGTCGCACGGCAACAAGCCAGATGGCGGCGATTGCAAATAGGAGAGCTGAAAAATCAAAGGAGGGAGACTTCAGTACTCCACGAGCTCTGAAGGTGGCGATGATTAAAGCTGCCAGAGAGCCGCAAAGGAATTGTGTGAAAAAAGTGTCAATATTCCAATAAGGAAGCCACTGTTTAGCGCCACCGGTTAATCCGTATTCCCATCCTTTTCCTTTATTACCGGTCATAAAATTATCAATAATCCAAGGGTTGAATATTTGCAAGATAAATAAGTAAGCAATCATTCCACCGAGCGCAACAGATACCCTTTTTGTGATCTTGGTTATTAAGAAAAGAAAAGCTGGTAACAGCACGTAACATGAAACTTCAAGCCCGATAGACCATAACGGTCCGTTAAGTTCTGCTGGGAAGAATGACGAATAGTGGTAACTATTTATAAAAAAGAGTCCAGAAATTAATCTCCACCAATTGATATTCTGATCAAATAGAGAGAACGCGACAAGCGTGCAAAAGAGTAAGTTAAACCAATATGCAGGAATGATTCGTGCCGCACGATTAATGGCATAGAAAGAGAGGCTAGGAAAACGCTCTCCCTTGATAAAGGAAGTCCAAAATGGAATCGAGAGTAAACAACCAGAGAGGACGAAGAAAAGGCTCACTCCAACTTCCCCTCGCATTCCAAAGAAGTGAATCCCTTCAATCCACACGGAGGAATTTTCAGGATTGAAGCGTTGGGTCGTGTGATGCCAGATGACTAATAGACATGCCAACGCCCGGAGCCCATCAGCTCCCGAAATGCGCATCATCTCTCTATTCATGTCGATGAGTATTCCTCAAATAACTCCGAGAGTTAAGCCTGATTCCTAGGAATGATTGCCAAACCTTCATTCATGCTCGCTGAAGTTGGCATATGGTGCGTCAAGTTGGCATAATTCGCCTGCTTGAAACAGTAATTAATTCAAGTTCATTTCACTGTGGGGCCTTTAGCTCAGTCGGTAGAGCAACGGACTTTTAATCCGTGGGTCGTGGGTTCGAGCCCCACAGGGCCCACTCTCGATTGCTGAAAATCATCAATTACCGAATCATCATTGACTCTCGAGCAACTTCAATTTATCTTCGCACAATGGCCGTTGTGAAAGTCCCCATTACTCGCGAAATCACAGGGCATAAGGCTGTGCGTCAAGCGCTCCGTGATACCGAGACGTATTCATCAGATCTCCAAGGAGACGCAGATGTTCGTGATTACCGCCAACTTCCATTAGAGGTCGATCCACCACGCCACCATTTATACAGAGCAGCGCTCACACCACACTTTGTGAAGCCGACCATTGAGAAACACATACCTGAGTTTGAACGCATCTCCCGCGAATTGATTCGAAACTTCCTCTCAAGCGGCGGGGAAGTCATCTCTGAACTAGCGCTTCCTCTCGTAATGGAGAATCTCGGAGTTATCTATAACCGCCCGCAAGATGTTGCGGAGTGGATCTCATGGGGACCGGATGTGTGGACGGCGGCTGGCCCAACCCGTAGCGGAGATGTTCTCCACAATTATCTTGATCGAATTTATAGCGAAGCCCTTATCGGTGACACTGATGATATTTGGCGAGATATCGCACGCCTTGAGATTGAAGGAAAAGTAATCTCACCAGATGAGTTCCGGGGGATAGCGGGGGTGCTTCTTGCAGGCGGACGAGATACCGTCGTTAAGTTATTTACCGGAATTATCTGGCACCTTGGAAATTCAAGCGAAGATTTCTATGCGCTCAAAGAGGATTCAACGCTAATTGATAGTGCAATTCAAGAGTTTTTAAGGTTCCTCACACCGCTACCAGCGATGGCCAGAACAACTACTCCGGAATCAACAACTTCAGAATTGCCGAATGATCGCTATGTGCAGATCAGTTTTATCTCTGGTAATTTCGATGAGACGGTCTTTGAAAACCCAGGTGAGCTCGATATCCGCAGGCCACGCAATCCTCATTTAAGTTTTGGATTTGGACCTCATACCTGTCTTGGAAACCACATCGCAGAGATTGAAGCGAAGGTATTTCTTAAGGTCTTGCTAGAAGAGGATTACAACTGGAAGGTTTCACCAGAGTCGAAGATCAAGTTCTATGGGGGAGATTTGACCAAAGTTCCAGACCATATCGCCTCGCTTTGGCTCGCCCTTAATTCATAATCTCTCAGTAAAGTCTCTAGAAATCTCACTTGTATCCAGTTAGAGTGCTGCTCACTTAATTCGCGCTTCGTGAGAGGTCTTCCAATGTTCAATCCAACACCTCAAGATAAATTCACCTTTGGTCTCTGGACCGTTGGTTGGCAGGCTCGCGATCCCTTTGGAGATCCCACACGTCCTGCGCTAGATCCCGTGGAGACGGTTCATCAATTGGCAGCTCGTGGTGCCTATGGCGTGACCTTTCACGATGATGATTTGATTCCATTTGGCTCAGATGACTCCTCCCGTCAGGGGCATATCGATCGCTTTAAGAAGTCGCTCGCCGAGACTGGAATGAAGGTTCCAATGGCTACGACAAATCTCTTTAGCCACCCGGTCTTTAAAGATGGTGCATTTACCAGCAACGATCGCGATATTCGTCGATATGCAATCCGTAAGGTGATGCGCAATATTGATCTTGCAGTTGATTTGGGTGCAGAGACTTATGTTTGCTGGGGTGGTCGCGAAGGCGCAGAGTCTGAGAGCTCAAAGGATGCCTACGTTGCGCTTGAGCGCTATAAAGAGGCATTTAATGTGCTCGCACAATATGTAATTGATCAAGGATTCAATATCAAGTTTGCCATTGAACCAAAGCCAAATGAGCCTCGTGGCGATATCTTCTTGCCAACTATCGGCCATGCTCTCGGGTTTATCTCACAGCTAGATCATCCAGAGCTTGTGGGACTCAATCCTGAAGTTGGACATGAGCAGATGGCGAACCTCAACTTTGTTCATGGAATTGCACAGGCGCTGTGGCAGAAGAAGCTTTTCCATATTGATCTCAATGGTCAGCGTGGCCCAAAGTATGACCAGGACTTCGTCTTTGGCCATGGCGATCTCAAGAGCGCATTCTTCTTAGTTGATCTGCTGGAAAGTTATGGATATGCCGGTCCGCGCCACTTCGATTACAAGCCAGTGCGCACAGAAAATATTGATGGTGTCTGGGAATCTGCAACTTCAAATATGCGCACATACTTGATCCTTAAGGATCGTGCAGCGGCCTTCCGCAGTGATCCTCGCGTTATTGCTGCGATGAAGAATTCTCATATCGATCAGTTATTGGTGCCAACGCTATCTGCTGGAGAGACATGGAGAGATTTAGCGGCTGATGCATTTGATGTTGAAGCTGCGGGGGAACGTGCTTATCACTACGAAGTACTCGATCAATTAGCGATGGAACATTTGATGGGCGTCTCTATCTAATATGGCCAGAGTTGCAGGGGTTGATTCCTCTACACAATCGGTAAAGATTGTTGTGCGTGATAGCGAAAGCGGTGCACTACTTGCACAGGCTTCGCATCCGCACCCCGATGGGACAGAGGTTGATGCACAACATTGGCTCGATGCTCTCCAGGCAGTCATCGCTAAGGTTGGCGGCCTGGAGAGTCTTGATGCAATTTCGATTGGCGGCCAGCAACACGGAATGGTTCTGCTCGATAGTAGTGGCGAGGTCATTCGCCCCGCGCTTTTATGGAATGACACTCGCTCCGCCCCCCAAGCGGCAGCTATAAATGCTGCTTTCCCAGATATCCATCAAAGGACTGGATCGCAATTAGTTGCATCATTTACCGCCTCCAAAGTTCGATGGGTATTGGAGAATGAGCCAGAGAATGCCGCCCGTATTGCTGCGATTGCACTTCCACATGATTGGCTCTCATGGAAACTTTCTGGAAGCACGGATATTCAAGAGATCTTTACCGATCGCTCTGATGCATCTGGCACTGGATACTTTGATCCTGTAAACAATCGATACATTCCTGAAATTCTTCAATGGATTACTGGCAAGACTGATGTGGTTCTTCCGCGAATAATTGCTCCCGGTGAAGTTGGAGCGCGAATCGGTAAGACTGTGATCGCATGTGGCGCAGGCGATAATGCGGGAGCTGCTCTTGGGATTGGTGCACTTGTCGGTGATCTAGTGATTTCACTAGGAACTAGTGGCACCGCTTTTGCAGTCTCATCCGTTCCATCACATGATCAATCTGGTGAGGTAGCGGGCTTTGCAGATGCCACAGGAAATTTTCTCCCACTCGCCTGCACACTTAATGCTGCAAAAGTTTTCGATGCAACAGCCAAGTTTTTAGGTGTTAGCTTTGATGAATATAGCCAGCTAGCTCTACAAGCCGCTCCTGGCGCAGATGGATTAATGATGGCGCCACATTTCGATGGTGAGAGAACTCCTAATAGACCTGATGCCCATGGCGCCATCACTGGCATTACTCATTTAAATTTCACTCCAAGTAATATCGCTAGAGCGAGTATCGAAGGAGTTATTGCTGGACTCGCCTATGCGACAGATGCGCTTCGTAGAGAGGGAGTGGAGATCTCAAGGCTCCTCCTCGTGGGAGGGGCGGCGCGCAATAAGGCGGTCCAAGAAATTACCTCTGAAATCTTTGGCCTACCGGTCTTTATCCCAACCCCTGGCGAATATGTCAGCGAAGGGGCTGCTATTCAGGCGGCCTGGGCTTTAACCTCCCAGCGCCCGCTCTGGTCCCAGAACGAGATGTCTGTGACCCACGCTCAACCCCAGCCGAGCGTTCTCTCACGATATTTGACGCTCATAAGCTCGATTTAAGGCGTTACTCAATCGTTATTGAATAATCCAACTTCTCTATTCCCTCACCCCTAGGTGCCCCATTAGATTCCTCCACAAGTCGCGTAACTCACTGAGACCGCTTTGCAATGTCTCGAAGTTACCAAAATACCTAAGGAGATCTAATGAAGAAGACTGCACTTATCGCTGCAGTAGCACTTGGCGCATCAGCTGTTCTCTCAGTTGCTGGCGTTTCACCTGCTTCAGCTGCCAGCAAGCGTGCTTGCATCATCCTTCCAGATGCAGATAGCGGAACACGTTGGGAGCCGGGCGACCGTCCAGCTTTGGACAAGGCACTTAAGGGTGCTGGTTTCGAAACAGATATTCAGAATGCACAGAACGACACAACAAAGTTTGCAACAATCGCAGATGCACAACTCGCTAAGGGTTGCGGCGTCATGATTCTTGTTGACCTTCAGGGTGCTGGAGTTTCAGTCGCTGCTAAGGCAAAGACACAGGGTATTCCTGTGATCGCATACGATCGTCCAATCGCAGGAGCTACATACTACGTATCATTCGACAACACAGTTGTTGGACAGCTCCAGGGTCAGACAGTTGTTGACGGCCTCAAGGCTGCTGGCAAGGATCCAAAGAAGGCTTCAATCGTTTACGGTTCAGGTGATCCTTCAGACGGTAACGCAAAGATGTTCCTTGATGGAGCTCTTTCAGTTCTCAAGAAGGCAGGCGCAAAGCCAGCATTCACAATGAAGGGCACATGGGACGGCGCAAAGGCTGGAACATACTTCGAGCAGGCTTACACAGCTGTTAAGGGCAAGGTAGATGCAGTGTTGGCTCCAAACGACAACAACGCAGCTTCAATCATTGCAATCCTCGACAAGAACAAGCAGAAGGCAATCATTTCAGGCCAGGATGCTTCACTTGCAGGACTTCAGAACGTTCTTCTTGGCAAGCAGACAGCAACTGTCTACAAGCCATTCACCGTAGAAGCTAAGGTTGCAGCAGATCTCGCAATCAACCTTCTCAACGGTAAGACCGTTTCAGCTCCTAAGAAGCTTGCAGATGGCACACCATTCTTTGCATCAAAGCCAATCTTGATCAAGGCTGCAAATGTTAAGACTGTTGTTGCTGCAGGCGATGCAAAGGTTGCAACACTTTGCGTAGGTGCAGTTAAGGCAGCATGTACTAAGTACGGTGTTAAGTAATTCATTCACTGTAATTAGTAAATAGCAGTAAAAGGTGAAGAACCTTGCACTAGAAATAGTGCAAGGTTCTTCACTATTGCAAGCCACACATTGTTTTTTCGAGTGACATATAGAAGGATTGCCGATATGAGTTCACCTGTAGTTCAGTTAGTTGACATCAAGAAGAGTTTCGGACCAGTTGATGTTCTTAAAGGCATCGACATCACCTGTTATGCAGGTCAAGTCACGGCGCTCGTTGGTGATAACGGAGCCGGAAAGTCCACACTGATTAAGGGACTATCAGGAGTTCAGCCGTATGACTCAGGCAAGGTAATTTTCGCGGGCGAAGAGGTTTCAATTACAACCCCTGGCCAGGCGAGCTCATTTGGAATTGAGGTTGTGTATCAGGATCTCGCACTCTGTGAGAATCTCGACATTGTTCAAAATATGTTCCTCGGCCACGAAGAGATGCTCAACGGCACACTTCATGAGCCAGAGATGGAACGTCTTGCAACGAAGGCGCTACAGAGCCTTTCAGTAAAGACTGTTAAATCAGTACGTCAAAAGGTTTCTTCACTCTCTGGTGGTCAGCGCCAGACAGTTGCAATCGCGCGCTCTGTTCTACGCGAGGCAAAATTAGTTATTCTCGATGAACCAACGGCAGCCTTAGGTGTCGCCCAGACTGAGCAGGTTCTCAATCTTGTGCAGCGTTTGGCATCACAAGGGGTAGCAGTCATCATCATTAGCCACAATCTCAATGATGTATTCCAAGTTGCTGATCAAATTTCAGTTCTCTATCTCGGCAAGATGGTTGCAAACCTTGATCGTCGACAGACTACATATGACGACGTTGTCGCATACATCACCGGAACTAAGACTCAGGAAGGTAATTAATATCGTGGCAGAGCAACAAGTAACTTCATTAGCAAGTGGCCACGAGGGCACAGTTCGAGATCAAACACGTGCCTACCTCCTTCGCCTTAAAGATGGCGAGATGGGTTCCATTCCGGCAATCGGAGCGACCATCTTCCTTGCCCTTGTCTTTCAATTCTTAAGTCCTTACTTCTTTACCAATATCAACTTCACAAATATGTTCGTGCAGGCAGCTGAGCTCACAATGCTCGCAGCTGCACTAGTCTTCGTGATTCTGCTCGCAGAGATCGACTTAGCCGCAGGCGTTACTGCAGGTGTTGCGATGGCGGTCTTCATCCGATTCCTTAAAGCGGGATGGTCTTGGATCCCAGCACTGGGTGCAAGCTTTGTGGTCGGTATCGTTGTGGGAATCGTTATCGGATATATCGTCGCGAAAATTGGAGTGCCATCATTTGTGGTAACTCTCGCTTTCTTCCTTGGTTTCCAAGGCCTTCAACTCCTTCTCCTTGGTGAAGGTGGCGTCTATCGCATCGAAGTCCCAGAGGTGATTGCCATCATGAATAGCAATATGCCTGCCTGGGGTGGTTGGTTGATGCTCGTTGCATGCCTTGCAATCTCCTTGGCAATATCAATCTGGGATCGCGCCCGTCGCGCACGCGTTGGTCTTGTAAATAAGCCATTCTCAATCATCGTCATGAAGCTTTCTGCAATCGGAGTTCTTGCAGCGATTGCTATCAGCATTATGAATACAAACCGCAGCCAGGGAGTTATCCCAATTCAAGGCGTTCCAATCGTTGTCCCTATTACTGTCGCAATCCTCGGAATCTGTACTCTGATTCTCGACCGTACCAAGTTTGGTCGCCATCTCTACGCTGTCGGTGGAAATCCTGAAGCTGCTCGTCGCGCAGGTATCAAGGTTGTTTCAATCCGCGTCTGGGCATTTGTTATCTGTGCGATTCTCGCAGTGGTATCAGGCCTCTTCCACGCCAGCCGCCTCCAGAGCGTTGATGGTTCTGCCGGTAAGACAATCGTTCTCTCAGGTGTAGCTGCAGCTGTTGTGGGTGGCGTCAGCCTCTTCGGTGGTCGCGGTCGTATCTCGCATGCGGTTATTGGAGCATTCGTTATCACCATGATTGATAACGGACTCGGACTTCTCCAGATGCCTGCAGGCGTGAACTACCTTGTACAAGGTGGCGTACTCCTGCTTGCGGCTACTATCGATGCACTTGCACGTCGTAGAGGTGGAGTCGTCGGTCGTAACTAGGCTGATCGACGCCTGTTAGGAAGCTATGAAGTTCACTGATGGCTTCTGGTTGTTGCGCGATGGTGTGAAAGCCCTTCATGCAACCCACCTACAGAAGGTGGAGGCCAGCTCAGATGGTTTTACTGCCCTCGTTGCACCGAAGGTCGTCGAAGGCCGTGGTGCAACCTTAAATTCTGCACTCTTTGAACTTGAGTTCTCCTCTCCTCTTGCAGATGTGATTGGTATTCGAGTTCGACATCATCGTGGTGGTAATGACTCTCTCTCATTCGAACTTGCCCAGGAAAATCCAAAGACCACTTTCGCTAAAAGTGATAGCTCCACCTCATATACATCAGGTGCATTAACTGCGCAATTAAGTAAGGGCACCGCCTTTAACCTTGAATTTATTGCCGGCGATCGAGTTCTCACCCATCAACGATCCAAGAGCATCTCGATCTTCAATGATGGTGGAGTCCACTATCTCTCTGCACAACTCAATCTCGGTGTGGGTGAATTGGTTTATGGACTTGGTGAGCGATTTACCGCTTTCGCTAAGAATGGGCAGAGCGTTGATATTTGGAATGCCGATGGCGGAACAAGTAGTGAGCAGGCGTATAAGAATATTCCTTTCTATCTCACCAATCGAGGCTATGGCGTCTTTGTAAATCACACCGGCAAGGTCTCTTTTGAAGTAGCGAGTGAATCAGTTGAGAAGGTTCAATTCAGCGCAGAGTGTCAGGATCTTCAATATTTTCTTATCTATGGCCCAACCCCTGCTGAGATTCTAGAGAAGTACACAGCGCTGACTGGACGTGCGCCGCAGTTACCTGAGTGGAGCTTTGGACTATGGCTCAGCACTTCTTTTGTCACAGATTACGATGAGAAGACGGTCTCCTCTTTTATTGATGAGATGGAGAAGCGCGAAATTCCACTCGATGTATTTCACTTCGATTGCTTCTGGATGCGTGAATATCAGTGGTGTGACTTCGAATGGGATCCGCGTACATTCCCTGAGCCAGCTGCAATGTTGACGCGACTGAAGGCAAAAGGTTTAAAGATATCGCTCTGGATTAATCCTTATATCGGCCAAGCCTCACCGCTCTTTGACGAAGGCAAGGCAGGTGGCTACTTCCTCAAGCGCCTCGATGGATCTGTCTGGCAATGGGATTTATGGCAAGCTGGAAATGCAATTGTTGACTTTACAAATCCAGCAGCGCGCGATTGGTTTAAATCAAAGCTACGCCCGCTGCTTGAGATGGGTGTGGATTGCTTTAAGACAGATTTTGGCGAAAGAATTCCGACAGATGTCACCTACTTCAACGGCGCAGATCCAAATCAGATGCACAATCTCTATACCCAGTTATATAACGCAACTGTGTGGGAGTTACTGCAAGAAGTTAAAGGCGCTGATGCAATCGTATTTGCTCGCAGCGCCACAGCCGGTGGACAGAAGATGCCGGTGCATTGGGGTGGAGATAACACCTCGTCATTTGAATCCATGGCCGAGAGTCTGCGAGGCGGCCTAAGTCTTTCATTGAGCGGCTTTGGCTACTGGAGCCACGATATTGGTGGCTTTGAGGGAGATCCAGATCCAGCTGTATTTAAACGTTGGCTCGCCTTTGGCCTTTTAAGTTCCCATAGTCGATTACATGGAAATGAATCTGTCCGTGTTCCATGGAGCATCGATGAGGAAGCAGTTGAAGTAACACGGACCTTCGTAAACTTAAAGAAGAAACTTCACCCGTACTTAATTAAGACGATGCACGAGGTCACGGCAAAAGGTTTACCCATGATGCGACCTATGCTCCTTGAATTTCCGGAAGATCCCACTGCATGGTTCTTGGACCAGCAATATATGCTCGGCCCTGATTTATTGGTCGCACCAATTTTTACCCCAAACGGTGAGGTGACTTTCTATCTGCCAGCCGGTCAATGGCGTAATTACTTCACGGATGAAGTGAGAGAAGGCGGTCGTTGGCTCACAGAGACCCACGGATTTAATTCACTACCCTTATATGCACGCAATGGAGAAAAATGAACATGGCACTTGAGAACTTCCAGAAGAACACCGCCGATTTCCTTGATGCGCTAGCGCTCTTTCCTGATCGTTCTCGCACGATTGCCCCAGACGGTGAGTGGTCAGCAGCCTTTATCGTGCACCATGTCGCAGATGGTGAGCTCCACTTCGCCGCTCGCTACCTTCACACCTTAGGTAGCGATAATCCAACGATGATCTATTTCGAGGAAGAACGTTATCCAGCAGCTCTTCACTACGATCAGCGCTCTATCGCTAAATCACTGGCATCGATCGCGGGTATTCGGGCAATGGTCTTTGAAGTCCTCTCCACCGTCGATGAGAGCGCCTGGTCGCGCACCACGACTAGCCAGGATGGGGCGGTCTTCACCCTCACCCAGCTCATTGAGAAGGCCAATAGCCACCTGGTGAGCCATACCCAGCAGCTCAAAGAACTTCGCGCCAAATATCTCACAATGTGATGACCATCCAGCGACCAGTCGCATTTTGACTGGTCAAAACTGGTTATCCCATCGCATAAAAACTGGGCATTCCCTACGGTAACCACTTCAGAGTACCTCTGAAAGGGATATCAATATGAACGAGATTCGTAGCTTCATCGAATGGCTGAGCTATCACCCAACCCCTGATGAAATAACTCGTGCACTTGTACTCGATCACCTCTCTGCGGTGCAGGCATGCTGCGCTCGCATTGGACTACTCAATGCTGATGACTCTCTCACCTTCGCAGGTGAATATGGATTTGAAGATGGAAAGAAAGGTAAGACTTTCTCGGGTAGTGAGTGGCGTAGTTGGAGCCATGATGCTGCTGATATTGCGCTTGGACGAAATACTAATAATTGGTCTGAAGATAAGAAGATGTTGATGTTCCAACTTCGCCATAGAGGTGCAATTCAGGGCCATCTCCTTGTTCGCTTTTCACAACCTATTGCTAATACCGAGAAAGTTGAAGAACTTGTTCTCGATTATGCCGTTCCAATTTCTCTCTACATCTCATTGAGCCATGAGGGTAAGAAGGTAAGTAGCGGCTCTTCCGAGCGACCTGAGACTGGCTCTGAGCAGTTGACTGCACGTCAACTCTCCATCCTCAGTGGAATGGTTGAGGGAAAGACAAATCATGAGCTTGCAACTGAACTTGGCTTTAGCGTTAGCACAATTCGCCACGAGACGATGCGCATCTACCAAGCTCTAAGCGTCAGCGATCGGAAAGAAGCTGCAAAGAAGGCGTTAGCGCTCGCACTTCTTTAAAGGGTAATCTCTCCGGGTGAAGAAGAGCAGCTCCTGGTTACCGACTTATCTTGTCTTAGGGTTTGTCTGGGGTTGCTCATTTATATTTATTAAGAGTGGACTTGAGTTCCTCTCACCGGTGGGCGTGGCTTTCTTTAGATGCTCCCTAGGTGCGCTCACTCTCTATTCCTATGCGAAATATAAGAAGATTGAGCTGCCAAATAATCTCAAAAGCCTCTTACATATCTGGATAGTTTCACTACTACTCAATGTCTTTCCCGGTATTTTCTTCGCCTTAGCAGAGACTGAGGTAACTTCGATTCTGGCAGGAATCATCAACGCTGTGACCCCGCTGATGACTTTGATTGCAATTCTCCTCGTTAATCGCTCAGAACAGCCCAAGAGAAGTCAGATAATCGGGCTCCTGATTGGTTTTGCCGGGGTATTGATCGTTCTTGGTGCATGGAATGGGCTTGGTGATAATCCCTGGTGGGCAGTGGCGATTTTGTTATTGGCAGTTACCTGCTACGGCTTCTCATTTCCTTACACAAGAAAGTTTGTCATTCCACTTGGAATCAAGTCTGAGGCGATTGTGGCGCAACAACTAATCCTAGCCAGCTTTACCTTATTGCCGATTTATCTCATTGATGGGATCTCATTTAACACTCTAGAAACTGGTCCAGTTGCATCAATGCTGGCACTTGGAATCTTTGGCAGCGGCTTTGCATATCTATGGAACTTTAAGGTGATGCAGATTGCTGGTAGTGCCATTGCTAGCAGCGTTACTTACTTAACTCCTGTTGTTGCTGTCATCGTAGGAATACTTTTCCTCGGAGAACACATCACCTGGAATGAGCCAATTGGCGCAGTTGTTGTTCTCCTTGGTGCCGCCATCGCACAAGAGCGGTTAAAACTTGTTAAGCAGAGACAGTAAATCCTGCAGGAAGTTCTAGGCGGTACTTGGCCAGCTTCTGGCCATCTGCAAGTAGAGCTCGCGTTGGGCTATCTTCCGCGATTAATCCACCGCTCAATACAACAGCTCGTTCGCAGAGTTCCAGCGCATAAGGCAGGTCGTGGGTGACCATGAAGATTGTGATGTCGAGCGATTTAAGAATTGTTGCTAACTCACGACGGCTTGCTGGATCGAGATTTGATGATGGCTCATCGAGCACAAGAATTTCTGGCTTCATCGCCAAGACTCCCGCAACTGCAACGCGACGACGTTGGCCGAAAGAGAGATGGTGAGGGGCGCGATCTGCGAAGTCGAGCATGCCGACCTGCGATAGCGCTTCATCGACGATTGCATCGAGTTCGCTACCGCGAAAGCCCATGTTGTATGGGCCGAAGGCGATATCTTCTCGAACGGTAGGCATAAAGAGCTGGTCATCTGGGTCTTGAAAGACAATTCCCACACGAGAACGGATCTTCTTAAGTGATTCCTTATCGGAGGCATCAATCTTCTCGCCAGCGATAGCGACGGTGCCACGTTGTGCTGCATGGATGCCGTTGAGGTGCATAACCAGCGTTGTCTTACCTGCGCCATTAGGACCCAACAGTGCAACTCGCTCACCCTTCTTTACAGTGAGGTTTACACCGAAGAGCGCTTGATTCCCATCAGGATATGCAAAGGCCAAACCTGATATTTCGAGTGATGGTGTGCTCATAAGAGGGCTCCAGTTACTGATGTGATGATAAGGGCTGCAAGTGGAATACCAACAGCGAGAAACTTATTTGAAGAATTGATTTCTGGTATCTCTGTCTTGGGAAGTTCTCCCGTGTATCCACGGGCAATCATTGAAGTGTGGACTCGCTCACCTCGTTCGTATGATCGAACAAAGAGTGCGCCAGCGGTGCCTGCGATAAATTTCCAGTCGCGAATTCCACGCTCTTCAAAACCACGAGAGAGACGCGCAACCTTCATACGCTCCATCTCATCGGTGATGACATTCATATAGCGCAACATAAAAGTCATGATTTGAACAAGGAGAGAAGGCATCTTCAACAATTCAAATCCACGAAGGATTTCACGAGCAGGTGTTGAACCTGATAGCAAGATAGCGGTGAGAACGCCGAGCGTTCCCTTGGTGATGATTGATAGGGCGGCGATTGCACCTGGACGAGAGATTTCAAAGAATAGAATCTCAAAGCGCTCACCTTTGGAGAAGAAGGGCATTAGAAAGGCGAATACTAAGAAAGGGATCTCAATAGTGGCGCGCTTAGCGATAGTAAGTACAGGAAGTTTCGCCGTAGCTAACAAGGTGGTGATAACAATTGCGAAGCCAATAAATGCCCAATAGTTCTGAATCGGTGTAGCAACGCAGATGATCAAAAACGTCAGCAAAGAAACGATTTTTAAGTGCGGCGGAAGATCATGGAGGGGTGAGTGGCGGTGGATATAGAGGCGTTCGCCTACATCGTGACCGTGGTGGTGACCGTGGGCAGCTTCACCACTTTCGCGCATCAAGAATTAACTCTTCTTGCGCTTACCGAGATAGATGAAGAGTCCAGTTGCGACTACGCCTGTGGCTGCAACGCCAATAACTCCTGCAACTCCAACAGAGGCTCGTTCATTCTCAACGCCCGCTACGCCGTAGTCAGCGAGAGCGCTACCTGCTGTCGCAGGGTCTTTCGCAGTCTCAAGGAACCCGACTTCCTCTGCAACCTTCTCAAGTCCATCAGGATGTGATGAGGCATAGAAAGAGACAAAACCTGCGAGCACGAGTGAGACCAATAGCCCACCGATATAAAACTTCTTATTTGAAACTTTCTCCATTATCGAATCTCCAACTCGTGAGCATTGCCCTTATAGCCAAATACAAGATCTGATCGACTTGCAAGAACTGCGCTCACGGTCATAAAGGTGATAATCGCTTCACCGATTCCGATCAAGAGATGAGTGCTGATCATTGCGGTAAATACTGTTGAAGTTTCATATGTAGCAGTTGCGCCGACCGCATATTGCAGTACAAAACCTGCCGCTGCTGCTGGAACAGAGATAAAGCCTGCCGCACCTGCTGCGATTGCGACGGAAGACTTGTTCTTTGGTAACGCCTTACGAACAAGAAGGAAGATTCCGTAGCCAACCCAGACTCCGATAATCGACATATTGAAGAGGTTGAGACCAAGAGCTGTTAGTCCACCATCTGCAAAGAGAAATGCTTGAATGATTAAGACGACGGTGATCGCCAAAGTTGCCGCATAGGGGCCGACAAGAACAGCTGCGAGGGCGCCACCGAGGAGATGGCCAGAGGTTCCAGCAGCGACTGGGAAGTTGAGCATCTGAACGGCGAAGACGAAGACAGCTGTGAGGCCGGCTAGTGGAGCGCTCTTCTCGGTTAATTGAGCCTTAGCGCCACGGAGAGAGGCAGCGATAGCGATCACAGCGGCAGAGCCGACAGCGGCTGAGGTCTTGATATCGATAAATCCGTCTGGAATATGCACGGCCGCGCCTCCTGAGCCCTAGATGCAAATCATTTGCAAGTAGAAAGGGTAGAGGATTTGTAGGGGAGATGCCACTTGAGAGACCGGTCAACTTTAAGGAAATATCCACCCTCTCGAAGGCGTTAGGTCTAGAGTGCGGGGAATTAGAAGTTCTAAGGAAGGTGCCACATGAGTAGCGATGATCATGACAATGGCGACGAAATCCTGACCGAAGAGATGCTCTGGGATCGAATCCCCGAGGTCACCGGCCAAGAACGAGCAGATACCTACTACGAACTCAGCGCCCGCATCTTTGCGCGTGGCCAATATGACGAAGCTTTGGCGCTCGCTGAAACTGCGCGCGATATCTACTCAGAACTTGGAGCGGGTGCGCCGAGCGAAGGGTTGGCTCAGGCATATTCTGCAATCGGCTACAACCTCAATCAGTTGAAGCGGATGGAAGAGGCGGCAACTGCGATGTCGAAAGCTGTTGAGCTTCTCCGTGAGAACAAATCTCCAATCGCGCTAGAACTTGCCTGCACATTGGGCGAGTGGTGGTACTCATCGAAGAATTATGAAAAAGTAATTGAGATTATGTATGAGTGCGCGCAAGAGCACCTCGTTGATGGAAATAACATCAGCGCAGCAAACGATATGCATCTCATCGGATGCGCTCAGCGAGAACTCAAGAATTACAACGAGGCAATCATCTGCTTCCAGGAAGCTCGAGCAACCTTTAAGGCAGAGAAAGAAGTTCTCCATATTGCTCGCTGCGATCAGAAGATTGCATCATGTTTCAATGAGCTAGGTGAAGGCGAGAAAGCACTCGAAGCTGCGCAAAAGGCGATTGATGTCTTTGAAACTGCTCACGATCACCGCCGAGAAACCTTTGCACTCTATGAATATGGCCGCGCAGAAATTCTCTTAGGCAAGCTTGAAGATGGCTTATCTACCTTGGATAACGTCCTACAAATCACCGCTGATGAAGATGCAAAAGACTTTGAATTTATCATCGAGATTGAGTCAAAGATGGCAGTTGTGATGCGCGAGCTAGGTCGGATAGAAGAGGCTGATGAAGTTGAGAGACGACTCGCATCAGTCAAAGAGGCGCTCAACTAATTAGCTTCTTAGCTCTTTCTAGGAAGATGTTGCAGAGCCCAGTGATACATCGCAATCGCGCCAGCAGCGGATGCATTCATTGATCGAGTAGATCCATATTGTTCGATTGCATAGAGGACTTCACAGACTTCAATTCCTTCATCTGACATTCCCGCACCCTCTTGGCCGAAGAGCAAGACGCAGCTTTCTGGGAGAGCAGAGCCTTCTAGATGGCGTGATGAAGGAACATTGTCGATACCGATAATTGGCAGAGAGTTCTCTGAACACCACTTCGCAAAGTCCGCAATCGTTGGGTGATGAATCACGGTGAGGTAGCGATCTGTGACCATCGCACCGCGCTTATTCCAATCACGCTTACCGATGATATGGACCGCGCTGACATTAAAGGCATTTGCTGTGCGAACAACAGAGCCAATATTGAGGTCATGCTGCCAATTCTCAATCGCTATCTGTAATTTGTGTCGTTTGGTGTTGAGGTCAGCAACGATCGCTGCGACGCTCCAGTAGCGATAGTGGTCGAGGACATTACGCCGGTCGCCGTTGGCTAGAAGCTCGGGATCATATTGCTCTCCCGTTGGCCACGGTTGTGGATGGGGACCTACGCCCACTACCGGGAAGAATTCACCGGGTCCGATCTCTGCCGGTGTCTTTATTTCCATAAGCGCACTCTAAACTAGAGGACATGAAGACAGCATTTAATATCGCACTCGGTATTCACATCATCAGCATCCTTGGAATCCTCGGATTGCTCCTATCGCAGGTTCAGAAGAGCCCACGCAAGTTAAACCCAGGCGTCATTCACGCCTCACTCTCAGCCCTCGTTGCTGGCATCGTGATGGTTGGATTTTGGAGCCAAGCAAATCCTGATGAAGAGCTCAATCACGGAAAGATCGGCGTGAAGACCCTTGTTCTCACAGCAATCCTCTTCTTGGGCTATGCAAATGTGAAGAAGAGTTACTTGAAGACCTGGGTCTGGGGATCGATGCTCGGCCTGACAGTCCTTAACATCATTATCGCCGTCGGCATTTAACTCACCATGTTACGAAAGAGAATCTCAACTGGAGTCTGCCTTCTTGCAGCTCTAGTGGTGCTGCCGCAGAATCCAGCAACGGCAGCTGACACTCTTCTCGTATCAAAGGTCTTCTCACAACTTGCGACAACTCCAACTCTCGCCGATCCATCTGTCATAGTGCTCGATGAGAAGAGCGGTGAGGTTGTATTTGAATCCAATGCGAACTCTCCTCGAAAGCCGGCATCTGTCATCAAGTTGGTCTCAGCAGCTGCGGCATATACATATCTCGCGCCATCAGATAGCTACACAACTTCACTCTGGGCTGGTGTTGATAGTAAATCTGTCGTCATCCAAGGCTCACTTGATCCTTGGATTAGTTATGACCATAAAGTTGCAGAGAAGATGTCACGTACCTCGCTAGGGCGTTTTGAATATAACGCGCTCAGTAAGATCAAAGAGTTGAATTCTGGATCGACTAAAGAGACCGTCATTTATTACAGCAATCTCTATGCGCAAGATGTCACCCATATTCAGAAATTTCTCAAAGATCGAAAGCTGGCGACCACCCTTAAACGAGTAACTCATAAGCAGGCAATTGCATTATCAAGTGAATACATCCTGGGCTCTACATCACCGACTTTAGAGAAGATTGTCGATTGGACCTTGATTTGGAGCGATAACCTCCTAGCTGAGCGCATCGCACGCCTTGCTTCGGCGGCCGCGGGGAACTCATTTGATGACGCTGGTGTTGCAACCACCTTTACGACCTTACTTACCGAGATGGGAATCAGTACCTCAAATCTCATCGTCAAAGATGCGAGTGGGCTATCAAAACAAAACCGCATGACAGCGCGACAAGTCTCTCAGCTCTTAATGGTGATTTATCACGATCCAAAGTTTGCGCCACTGATTGACGGTCTGCCTGTTGGTGGAATATCTGGAACTCTTCAGAATCGATTCTTAGAGACTGCCCCTGAGGCTGTTGGTCTTGTTCGTGCAAAGACCGGAACTCTCAATGGAACTACCAACTTAGCTGGCTTTGTGGAATCTGGCGATCACCACTATATCTTCGTAGTGATTGCAGATCGCCATAGTAAAAGTTACACAGTGACAAAAAAAGTACGAGCAACGGTGGATAGAATCTTGGGAAAGATTGCTACGCCTTTATTGCCCTTACTTATACCTCTCACTCCCTCAAGTGAATCGGTAACTGCTACAAATTAATTAGCTTGCTTCTCAATTCTTAATCATCATCGTCATGGTCGCGATCACGGCCTTCACCACGTTCATGGCGGTCATCATCGTCATCATCGTCATCATCATCGCGTTCGTCGTCATCATCGTCACCATACTGTCCAGGCGCTTGCACGCCGCCTGAAGGATTTGCCACAGATGGTGCACCTGGCGTTGCGCCCTGAATCGTTGGATTAGATGAAGTCACATTGGCATCAGGTGATGTTGCATCAGGTGAAGATGTGGAGTTTGTGCTTTGATCAATTGATGCGATAGAACTTTGGTTACTTGTATCTTCGGCTGATGCACCGGCAAAGAGTGCGCCAGATGCAATCACTGCACCTGTGACCAGGGCAGCGATAATGGGGAGCTTCTTATCGACCTTCGTTACCTGGGCCGATGGAGCATCGCTATCGAGGAGTTCAAACCATTCTGGCTTCTTAGAATTGGCCTGGTTTGGCTCTGGTTGGTTTCTCATGGCATAAAAGTAATCTTTCTCTCTGTGAATGTGCTGAGAACTAACGTGAAGAAGCCTGCCAATCGTAGATAGGCTACGCGTGTGTCGACCATTCGCGCCTATATAGATCTGATGAAGCTCCGGGTTGTTGAGCTTCTCGTGATCACCACCGTCCCTGCGGTGGTGCTGGCAGAGCGCGGTTTCCCATCTCTCACCCTGCTCGCCTGGACTCTCATCGGTGGAACCTTGGCAGCGGGCTCCGCAAATGCTTTCAACATGGTGATTGAATCTGAGCGCGATAAGTTAATGAAGCGCACGGCGAAACGTCCCTTGGTCACAGGTGTTGTCACACGCATGCAGGCAACAATTTTCGCCTTTGCAATTGGAATTCTTTCGTTAGCAATCTTCTACATATTTACTACACCGCTGGCAACGCTTCTTACAGCAATTGCGATTGCCTATTACGTTCTTATCTACACAATCGCTCTCAAACCAAATACTTCCCAGAATATTGTCTGGGGTGGCGCTGCTGGATGTATGCCGGTCCTCATTGGATGGGCTGCGGTAACAAATTCGTTAACTCTTGTGCCAGTTGCATTCTTTATGGTGATCTTCTTCTGGACCCCACCGCATTTCTGGGCACTTGCCATTAAATATAAAGATGATTACTCAGCTGCTGGAATTCCTATGCTGCCATCAGTGGCAACACGTGCAAATGTCATTGGACAGATGTGGTTTCACACAATCGCAATGGTGATTTGCTCGACCGCTCTCATACAACTCGCAGAGCTACCTGTCTGGACGCTGATGGCGACAGTCGCGCTAGGTGCGATCTTCACTTTTCAACTCTTTGCACTGAAAGAGAACTCAGATAATTACAACAAGGTTGCCGGTGGAATCTTCCACTGGTCAATTACCTATCTGACCCTACTTTCAGTTTTATTAGTTGTGGCTCAGCTCTTTAGCGCTTGATCGATATCCTTAACGAGGTCATCGACATGCTCAAGGCCGACAGATAAACGTAGAACAGATGGTGTAATTCCCATCTCTGCTTGAATCTCTGTTGAGAGGCGGCGATGGGTTGTTGATGCTGGATGAGTAATAAGTGATTTGCTATCGCCGAGATTATTAGAGATATCGATGATACGAAGTGCATCCATAAACTTAAAGGCATCCTTCTGAGAGCCTTTAAATTCAATACCAATAGTTGTTCCGCCTCCGGTCATCTGTTTCTTGATGACTGCAGCATCTGGATGTGAGGCAAGCCCCGGGTATCGCACGCTCTGAATCGATGGGTGAGCCTCAAGGAATTCTGCCAACTTTTGTGCAGATGCATTCATTCGCTCAACGCGCATATCGAGCGTTTCAAGCGATTTGAGAAGTACCCATGCATTAAATGCGCTGAGCGATGGTCCGGTGTGACGTGTAAATGGAATTAACTTCTCTTGAATATATGTAAAAGAACCGAGGAGAGCTCCAGCAAGGACGCGACCTTGACCATCGATGTGCTTTGTCGCTGAATACATCACAACATCTGCGCCAAGTTCTAGTGGGCGCTGCATTCCAGGAGAAGCCATCACGTTATCAACGACCACCGTTGCACCAACTTTATGTGCCAGGTCGCTGACTGCGCGGATATCGGTAATCTCCATGAGTGGATTACTTGGCGTCTCGATGAAGACCGCCTTTACCGGCTTTGATAGCGCCTTCTCCCACGCAGTGATGTCGTTGGCCTTCACTAATTCATATGTAACGCCCCACTTGGGAAGTATCTCTGTGATGATGACATGGCACGAACTAAACATTGCAGCTGATGCAACGATGTGATCGCCAGCTTCAACGATGCAAGCAAGTGAGGCGAAGACTGCCGCCATTCCAGAACCGAAAGAGACGCAATATTCTGCGCCTTCCATAGCCGCCAAACGATTTTCAAACATCGCAACAGTGGGATTGTGGAAGCGACTGTAGAGGAAATGATCTGTCTCATCGGTGAAAGAGTCGAGCGCTTCTTGTGCTGAGGTATATGTAAAGCCGCTATTGAGAAAGAGCGCCTCCGATGTCTCGCCGAAACCAGTTCGGGCTAACCCCGCACGCACTGCATCTGTCTGAGAGTGAACTTCCCAATCAGGTGCGGGGCGATTATTGCGGGGCTGATATCCCCAGACATCTCTACTCATGTCGTAATCCTAAGCCAAAATTAATGAGTTCTTAAGCTTTCGCTGTTAAGGTCACCGCTATGACGACGATGGCTACTACGATGGCAATTGAGGTCTACGGCCTCACAAAGCAATATGAGAATCTTGCAGCGGTGAAGTCCGCATCATTCTCCGTTCCCCGAGGCACAATCTGTGGCTTCGTGGGTCCAAATGGAGCAGGTAAGACGACGACGATTCGAATGCTCTTGGGTCTGATTGCACCTTCTGCTGGAACAGGAACAGTCCTCGGTTACTCCATCACTGAACCTGAGAAATATCTCGCATCGGTTGGAGCGATGATTGAAGGGCCAGCTTTCTATCCAGCGTTGACTGGAATTGAGAATCTCAAAGTGCTTGCAACAATGGGAGGAATTCCACTGGAGCGAGTTGCGCAGCTCATAGATCTCGTTGGCCTCGGTGGTCGCGGTGGTGATAAATATAAAACGTATTCACTCGGTATGAAGCAGCGCCTTGGAATAGCTGCAGCGCTTCTTCCCAACCCTGAGTTACTCATACTCGATGAACCAACAAATGGTTTAGATCCTGAAGGTATTCAGGAAGTCCGTGATTTGCTGAAGAAGTTGGCAAGTGAAGGCACGACTGTATTCGTCTCCTCGCACCTTCTCTCCGAACTTGAGATCATCTCGCAACATATAGTGATGCTTCGCAAGGGAGAGATTGTATTTGCCGGCGGAATCGATGAACTACTTCTCAATCAGAAGCCGACAATTATTGTTCGCACCGAAAATGAATCAGATTTAGAGAAGGTGGCAGAGATTGCAAGAGCGCAAGGCCACCACGTCACCGTTCGCCATAGCGAGGCACATATTGAAGGTCCGCATGAATATGCACCCATTCTCAATAAATTAGCTTTCGAAGCGGGAATCGTTCTCTCTCAACTCAATCCAACGCTACCTAATCTCGAAGAGACATTTTTTGAGATGACAGGAGGTCAGTCATGATTCAGGTCTTCTTCGCAGAGTGGCGCAAACTTCGCCGCCCGACGCTACTTTTGGGCACATTTGCCGCCGCGCTCTTCTTCAACGGCCTCATCACAGCCTTTATCTATCTGATGATCGATTCTCCTCAGGGCAATGGTGATCGTGGCACAACAATCACAAGAGAAGTTCTCGCCCTGGCAAATGGTTCCGTTAATGGCTTTGCTTCCATCGGTGGACTTCTAGGAATTATCGCTCTCTGCGTCTTTGCCGCTCAGAGCGCACAGGAGTACACCTACGGAACCCTACGCAACCTTCTAGTTCGTCAGCCACGCCGATTAGTTCTCCTGATGGGCAAATATGGAGCGATGAAGTCATTTGCTGCCTTGCTCACAATTGTCAATGCAATTGTCAGTATTGCAATCTCCGTCTATCTCTCCGATCGAGCAAAGGTCAACACAGATCTCTGGTTTACATCTGAGGGTTGGTCGGCGATTGGACATACTCTCGTAAACGTTTATATCTCTATCGTCTTCTATGCGATCATCGGTATTACTTTGGGAATCTTGCTCAGATCACCTATCTCAGCAATTTCGATTGCATTGGTCTGGATCTTGATTTTGGAGAACCTCATTGGAGCGGTCAAGCCGGTCACATTGGATTGGATGCCAGGTAATCAATTCGCGATCATCGCTCAAGGTGGTACACCAGATATTTCATATTCGCATGCGCTAACTCTGGGAAGTTTCTATGTATTACTCGCTTTACTGGTCTCCTCCTTTCTCTTCACAAAGAGAGATGTGGCTAACTAGAGCTCATAGGCGCGTTGCCACTGCGCAACCGGTACTTCTCATTTATTCTTGAATAATGCGTCGTAAGTCAGTAATAGCTCTTGCCCTCATGGGCTCGCTCTTGCTTGCCACAACGCCGGCGATTGCCAAGCCAAAGCCAACCCTGGCGGAGATTGAAGCGGCCAAGGCCGCTGAAGCTGCGAAGAAGAAGGCCGCTGATGCTGCAGCGAAGAAGTTAGCGGCAGCTAATCTCACTCTCAGACAGCTCACCGCGAAGGCCGCTGCAGCTCGTTCGCTTTATCTCAAAGCACAAGGTGAACTCAATGTGGCAACTGCTGCTGCAAATGCTGCAGCTAAACATGCAGAAGAGACCGCCGCTGAAGTTGCTGAAGCACATCGCTCTATCGGCAAGATGGCGGCGAATGCTTACATCATGGGTGGAAGCTTTAGCGATATCCAACCTTTACTCAGTGCAAATGGTCCACAAGACATTATTGATCAACTTTCAACGCTAAATACTTTGGGAGCTCGAAACTCGACTGCCCTAGATCGATTTAAAGCGGCAGAGATTGTGGCGAGAGCGGCAAAGAAGAAAGCTGATGAAGCACGTGCAATTCAAGTTATTGCCACCGCAAAGGTAGCGGCGGCGAAGAAGGTTGCCGATGATGCGCAAGCGCTTCAGCAGAAAGAAGTTAATAAACTTCGCGCCGTTCAAGATAAGTTGATGGCAGAGCTTGCGAAGGCGAAGAACGTTCGCGTTACCCTTGAACAACAACGTCAATTGGCGCTCCTGGAAGAGAGCCAAGCGAACACTGCAACTACAACAATTAATCAGGCGAAGGTCTGGCCTAATAAGGGCTTCAAGGGTCGATCAACAATTCGCACAACAGAGGCACAACGTTTAGCTGCAGTTGCATTTGCCAAGAAGCAAGTGCAAGCACGTAAGCCATATATTTGGGGAACACAAGGACCAAATTCTTTTGACTGTTCTGGTCTTGTCTATGCCGCATATAAATCAGCGGGACTTGGCTGGCCGAACTGGGATCGCCTTAACTCAGCGTTATACGCTGGTTATACATACCATGTTCCTCTTACCCAACTTCAACCGGGTGACCTACTCTTCTATTCATACAAGGGAACTATCGGAACAATTCACCACATCACAATCTATGCCGGTAACGGAATGATGTGGGAGGCAAATTCAAAGAACACTGGTCTTCTCTACTCCAGTATTTATTCAGTCAAGGGTTTGATGCCTTTCGGTGGCCGAGTTTAAAGAGATGGTAAGCACATCGGTTGCAATTCGTAGCGCCGTAAGACCTTTCCTCGAAAGTTTAGAAGCAGGGGATTCATTTCTTGTCGCGGTATCTGGCGGTGCAGATTCCCTCGCTCTCGCCAAGGCGCTTTATATCGAATCACAGCCGCTGGCTCTCAATGCAATTGCAATCACAATCGATCATCAGCTACAGAGCGATTCACATCAACAAGCCGAGAAAGTCACTTCACAATTAAAGGAGATTGGTTATGGTCACGTTATTACTAAGAAAGTTGTGGTCATTCTTGACTCCGGCCTCGAAGGTGGCGCTCGTGATGCACGTTATGCGGCTATTGATGAAAGCGTGGAAGAAACGAAAGCGATCAAAGTTTTCTTAGGCCACACTCAGAATGATCAAGCAGAGAGTGTGCTCTTAGGGTTGGCGCGTGGTTCAGGAGCGCGATCACTTTCTGCGATGGCCATTGAGAATGGAAGGTACCTCCGACCACTTCTTTCAATTACACGGGAAGAGACTGAGGCGGCTTGCAAGGAGTGGAACTTAGATTTCTGGAGCGATCCCCACAATCTCAATACTGATTTCACCCGCGTGAAGGTCCGCAGAGAAGTAATTCCATATCTGGAAGAGAATCTCGATCCAGGAATCTCTAAAGCTCTCATTCGCACCGCCGCCCTATTGCGCGATGATGCCGATGCCCTCGATCTCTGGGCGCAGGCGGAGGCGACCGATCTTGATTGTGAGCGCCTGGCAGAACTGCCGAGAGCGGTCCGAACCCGGATTATTAGAAAGGCTGCCTTCGCCGCCGGCGCCACCCCCGGAAAGCTCACCTTTGAGCAGGTGGGGGCTATCGATGCCTTGATCTGCGCGTGGAAGGGGCAGGGGGCGGTGAGCCTGGCTGGCGGTGTGAAGGTTGAGCGTATTTCAGGCAGACTGTCCCTCTCACGGTAGGCGACGACTTCCTACCGACCTCGACCTTTAGGAGCGAACCGGTGGATCTTGCAGCAGTTGGAACCGATGTAGAGCGCGTTATCGCAACAGAAGAGCAGTTGAAAGCTCGCGTTGCAGAGTTAGCAGCTCAAGTTGATGCGGATTACGCAGGCAAGGATCTCTTACTTGTAGGTGTCCTTAAGGGCGCGATCATGGCGATGGCAGATCTGACTCGTGCAATGCAGACACACATGCAGATGGATTGGATGGCCGTCTCATCTTATGGTTCCGGAACAAAGTCTTCCGGTGTTGTCCGTATTCTCAAAGATCTTGATACTGATGTCACAGGCCGCAACGTTCTCATCGTCGAAGATATTGTCGATACAGGTCTCACGCTCTCTTGGCTTAAGGCAAATCTCGAGTCACGAGGAGCTGCGGATGTAAAGATCCTCACTATTTTGCGCAAGCCAGAGGCTGCAAAAGTTGAAGTTGATGTGAAGTATGTTGGTTTCGATATCCCAAAAGATTTCGTAGTGGGTTACGGACTCGACTTTGATGAGAAGTATCGCAACCTTTCATTTATCGGTGTGCTTGCAAAGCACATGTACGAGTAGGTCTATTGATGAGCGAAGAGAAGAAGAAAATCAATAATCCACTAAAGAAGATTTCACCGAAGAAAACCGTAGAAACTTCTGCAAAGAAAGAACCGAAGTCGAGAGCGCAGAAAATCTTCCGCGGCCCACTTTTCTGGATTATCGTGGCAATTATCGCCGTTACTTTCTTTGGTCAAATTTCAAGTGCATCAAATCGGTACACAGTAATCAGCACCTCACAGGCTCTCGATGCCATTACAAAATCAGATGTTGAGTCAGCGCTCTTAATCGATAAAGATCAGAAGATTCAATTAATTCTCAAAGCGGGCCAGGCAATTAAGGGTGCAACTAAGGTTGAAGCTTCCTATGTCGTTCGCCAAGAGCCAACAATTGTCGATGCGCTTACCGCAAACCCTCCAATAAAGGGTTGGGATGTGGATGTACCTAAGCAATCGCTTCTGATTTCATTCCTCTTCTCATTTGGCCCAATTCTTATCATTGGATTCTTGCTCTTTTTAATGATGAGCAATGCCCAAGGCGGTAATCGCGTATTTAGCTTCGGAAAGTCCCGTGCCAAGCTACAAAATCCAGATGTTCCACAGAACACCTTCGCAGATGTGGCAGGTGCTGATGAAGCAATCGGTGAGCTGGAAGAGATTAAAGACTTCTTATCTGACCCAACTAAGTATCAACTCCTTGGTGCAAAGATTCCAAAGGGCGTTCTGCTCTTTGGTCCTCCAGGAACAGGTAAGACACTTCTTGCCCGCGCCGTTGCTGGTGAAGCAAAGGTTCCTTTCTATTCAATCTCTGGCTCTGATTTCGTTGAAATGTTTGTCGGTGTTGGTGCCGCACGTGTTCGCGATCTTTTTGCTCAAGCAAAGGCAAATGCACCTGCAATTATCTTCGTCGATGAAATCGATGCTGTTGGACGCCAACGCGGAACCGGTATGGGCGGCGGACATGATGAGCGCGAACAGACCCTCAACCAACTCTTGGTCGAGATGGATGGCTTTGAAGCAAATGGTCAAGTGATTTTGATTGCTGCGACAAATCGACCAGATGTTCTCGATCCTGCGCTATTGCGCCCAGGTCGTTTTGATCGACAGATCCCAGTAGATCGCCCAGATCTCAAGGGGCGCGGAGATATTCTCAAAGTACATGCAAAGAACAAGCCAATCTCTGATGAGGTCGATCTTGTCGCGTATGCACGTCGCACACCAGGCTTTACAGGAGCTGATCTCTCTAATGTTCTCAATGAGGCGGCTCTCCTTGCAGCACGTGAAGGCAAGAAGGTAATCACAAACCCACAACTCGATGAAGCAATTGATCGCGTTATGGGTGGACCACAACGCAAGACTCGCTTGATGTCAGAGGAAGAGCGCCGCGTTACCGCTTATCACGAAGCTGGCCACGCACTTGTTGCACGTGCACTTCCACATACAGATCCAGTTCATAAGGTCACGATCATGCCTCGTGGTCGCGCCCTCGGATACACGATGGTGCTCCCAGATGAAGATAAGTACTCAACCACTCGCAATCAATTGCTTGATCAGTTGGCTTACTCTCTCGGTGGTCGCGCTGCTGAAGAGTTGATTTTCCATGACCCATCTACTGGTGCATCGAATGACATTGAAAAGGCGACAGCCCTAGCCCGTGCCATGGTGACTCAATATGGAATGACAGAGGCAATTGGTGCAATTAAGCTCGGCGGAGACTCAATTCAGCCATTCCTAGGTCGCGAATATGGCCACCAGCGTGACTATTCAGAGTCACTCGCTGCAACTATCGACGCTGAGATTCGCAAGATGATTGAGAATGCCCATCAAGAAGCTTTCGACATCTTGGTCGCAAACCGCGAAACCCTCGATGCAATGGTCGTAGTTCTCCTGGAGAAGGAGACAATCAACAAGGAAGAGATTGCCGAAATCTTCTCAAACGTTGTGATGTGGCCAGAGCGCCCAAAGTGGACCGGATCACTTACTCGTATTCCTTCTGATATCCCACCTGTTGCACTCACCGAAAAGGTGGCACCAGGCGTGGAAGAGGATGAAGCGTCGAAGCCAAAGCGCGCTCGTCGCGTGAAGAAGGCAGCTGAGTAATGAGTGAGATCAGCTCAGTCTCTATGGGTTCTGGCGATGGCCGCGCAAGTGCGCCATTTGATCAAGAGCGCGCAGAGCGAGCTGTTCGCGAACTCCTCCTTGCTCTAGGTGAGAATCCTGATCGTGAAGGTTTGCAAGATACGCCTGCTCGTGTAGCGCGTGCCTTTAAAGAGAACTTTGAGGGACTATGGCAACACCCGCAGGATGTTTTAACCACAACCTTTGATATTGGACATGAAGAGTTGGTCATCATCCGCGATATCGAAGTCTTCTCTCATTGCGAACATCACCTCACTCCTTTTCATGGAGTCGCGCACGTTGGCTATATCCCAAGCGGAAAGATCACTGGCCTCTCAAAGGTTGCCCGACTTGTTGATCTCTTTGCGCGACGTCCACAGGTGCAAGAGCGGTTAACAACTCAAATTGCAGATGCCATGATGGAGATTCTCAACCCTATGGGAGTTATCGTTGTCATCGATTGTGAGCATCTCTGTATGTCAATGCGTGGCGTTCGTAAGTCACAAGCCCGCACGACAACTTCTGCAGTTCGCGGAGTACTTCGAGATCCTGCAACACGAGCTGAAGCAATCTCACTCATTACGAATCGTCCTAATTAATAGAGGCCAGAGCTTATGTTGGTAATGGGAATCCTCAATGTCACACCGGATTCCTTTGCCGATGGCGGAAAGCACTTTACCTTTGAGCACGCGGTGGCTCGAGGCCTAGAGATGATCGAAGAAGGCGTTGACATCATCGATATTGGCGGCGAATCAACGCGTCCTGGCGCAGAACGAGTCTCTGAAGAGGAAGAGCAGGCGCGTGTAATACCTGTAATTAAGGAGCTTTTCGGCAAAGGTGCAGAACTGAGCATCGACACCATGCGCGCCTCTACAGCGAAATTAGCTGTTGAGGCAGGTGCCACAATCGTCAATGATGTCAGTGGCGGTGCAGCAGATCCAGAAATGTTTGCAACTGTGGCAAAACTCGATTGCACCTACACCTTGATGCATTGGCGAGGTCCTTCAAAGGATATGAATGCAAAAGCTGTTTATAACGATGTTGTCGAAGATGTCATTAACGAAGTCACCATTGCGCTTGATAAGGCTCTCGCTGCTGGAATCAAACGAGAGAAGATCATTCTTGATCCAGGATTAGGTTTCGCGAAAGATCCAGAACATAACTGGGAGATTCTCAACCGGATTGACGAGTTTGCAGTTCTCGGTTATCCGGTGCTCATTGGCCACTCCCGCAAGAGGTTTATTGGGGGAGATACTCCGGATGACCGCGAGGCAGGAACGCTCAAGATCTCTGAATCTCTTGTCGGTAAAGGAATCTGGGCGGTGCGTGTTCATGGCGTTGCTCCTCACGTTAAGTTATTGAAGAATTGAGTTGATGAAAATGAGCGATTTAATTTCGATTAAGGGCATCAAAGGGTTTGGTTATCACGGAGTCTTCGACTTTGAAAAGAGAGATGGTCAAGAGTTCTTCGTTGATCTCGAGATTCAGATTGATCTTCAAGATGCTAGTAAGAGTGATCTACTCACCGACTCTGTTGATTACAGTCTCTTGACCGCAATCGCAAAGAATGCGATTGAGAAGCTCCAATTTGATCTCATCGAAAGACTCGCCGGATTTATTGCAGATACTGTGAAAGAGAATTTCCCACGTGTGAGATCGATTGCAGTGACTGTTCACAAACCATCAGCTCCGGTGAGTGAGAGCGTTACAGATATTGCTGTGACGATTACACGTTAATGAAAGCTGTCATTGCCCTCGGTGCCAATATTGGCAACCCCAAAGAACAGATGGATTTAGCGGTAGCTCTCTTGAGAGAATCACTTGAAGTCAGCGCTGTATCCAGCTATTTCACGACTGCACCAGTAGGAGGGCCTGAGCAACCTGACTATCTCAATGCTGTCTGTATTGCAGAGTCAGATCTGCCAGCTGCAGATCTCCTCGCCCTTCTCCACGGGATCGAAAAAGTCCTCGGGAGAGAGCGGATTGAACATTGGGGTCCTCGCACAATCGATCTTGACCTCATTCAATATGGAGCGCTCTTGAGTTATGCCGATGAGCTGCTCTTGCCGCACCCGCGTGCCCATGAGCGGAGATTCGTTCTAGAGCCTTGGTATGAAGTAGAGCCAGATGCACTTCTCTTAACCCATGGCAAGATTTCCGAACTTTTGGAGCAATTGCCATAACGCTTTAGACTTCACACATCTGCTAGCCCGGTACCTGAAAGGACTGGAGCCATGAAGGTAGTAATAAATGCGCAAGACCTTCCTTCTGCCTGCGCATTTGTTCCCACTATGGGCGCCCTCCATGCAGGACATGGCTCGCTCTTTACAATCGCATCACAATATTCAGATGATGTAGTTGCAAGTATCTTTGTGAATCCTCTGCAATTTGAAAGCAGAGAAGATTTAGCACAGTATCCCCGCACACCTGATCGCGATATCGAGTTGGCAGAGAAGTTTGGCGTTACTCACCTCTGGCTACCAACACAGGAAGCGATCTATCCTGCGGGTTTCCCACAACTGACTGCAGGACCTATTGCAAAGTTATATGAAGGCGCCTCTCGCCCTGGTCACTTCGATGGTGTGGTGACGGTTGTTCGTCGCCTCTTCGATTTGGTGAAGCCGAAGGTCGCTATTTTTGGCGAGAAAGATTTTCAACAACTCACACTCATAAGAGAGATAGCGCAAGAGGTTGAGATCATTGCAGCTCCCATCATTCGAGAAGAAGATGGTCTTGCGATGTCATCTCGCAATGTTCGTCTTGATAGTCAAGGAAGAATCGCTGCTCGGATAATTTCGAAAGCCCTGAGAGAGGCAAAGAATGAGAGCCAACTCCGTGAGATTCTTGCAATGGAGGAGGCGTTCACTCTTGATTACGCCGACTACATCGATGAGCAGACCTTCTTGCCACCTACAGAAGGAACTCAATTCACGCGTGCGATTGTCGCCGGTTGGATAAATGGTGTGCGTTTGCTCGACAATATGCCAGTGAAGAGTGAGCAGAAGTAATGAAGCTACTAGCGCCTGCTCCAGGCTGGACTTCAACCGCCGATGTGATTGTCGTTGGCTCTGGAATCGCCGGACTAACTACCGCCCTTCAATGCCGCACCTTCGGTCTATCAGTCCTCCTTGTTACCAAAGCGCGAGTCGATGAGGGATCTACAAAGTGGGCGCAAGGTGGAATCGCAGCAGCACTTGGTGAAGGAGATTCACCTGAGGATCATCTGACAGATACATTGGAAGCTGGCGCAGGACTTTGCGATGCAACTGCGGTTCGCGTATTGGTGACTGAGGGTCCAGAAGCTGTTCGTAAACTCATTGAACGTGGTGCAAAGTTTGATACCGAGGCAACCGGTGAAATATCCCTGACCCGTGAAGGTGGCCACCATCGCAACCGCATCTTGCATGCAGGCGGCGATGCGACTGGAGCTGAAGTTTCACGTGCGCTACTTGCCGCAGTTCAGAACGATCCTGAGATTGAAGTTGTTGAACATGCACTCGTCCTCGATGCACTTAAGGATGAAGCTGGAGATGTCTGTGGTGTAACACTCCACGTCATTGGAGCGGGTAGTCGCGATGGTGTTGGTCGCGCACTTGCCAAGGCGGTCGTTCTTGCAACAGGTGGACTCGGTCAGGTATTTGCGCAGACAACAAATCCATCTGTTTCAACTGGTGATGGAGTTGCACTTGCACTTCGAGCAGGTGCCAAGGTTGCAGATGTTGAATTCATCCAATTCCATCCCACAGTCTTATGGCTTGGCGATAGTTCAAAGGGGCAGCAACCCCTCATCTCAGAGGCGGTTCGCGGAGAAGGTGCCTACCTCGTCGATGGTGATGGCAATCGCTTTATGCAAGGCTTACATCCCATGGGAGAGCTTGCTCCTCGAGATGTTGTGGCGATTGCAAGTATGCGAGTGATGAATGAGACCGGTGCACATCACGTCTGGCTCGATGTCCGCCATATAGAAGGATTTGAGAAGAGATTCCCCACGATTTATGCATCTTGTATTGCCAACAATATTGATCCGATGAAAGATCTCATTCCAGTAGCTCCTGCCTCGCACTACGCATCAGGTGGGGTTCGCGTTGATCTCAACGGACGCACAAGCGTTCCCGGCCTCTATGCCTGTGGTGAGACGGCATGTTCAGGGGTTCATGGAGCCAACCGCCTTGCCTCAAACTCCCTCTTAGAGGGATTGGTGTTTAGCGCTCGAATTGCAGCCGATATTGCAGCGCATACGCCAAATCCAGGCGCACCTGTTGAGAACATTTCACGAGAGATCCTCTTAGATCCAGAGGTGCGCACAGCTCTGCAAAACTCAATGAGTCGAGGTGCGGGTGTATTGCGTTCATCCGACTCACTTCTAAAAACGAGCGCAGATCTGACTCGTATCGAAGATCGTCGAAGCAACGAACCATGCGTTGAAGCATGGGAGGCAACTAATCTTTTCCAACTAGCGCAAGCAATTCTTAAAGCAGCTCTTATTCGTCAAGAGACTCGAGGATCGCACTGGCGTGAAGATTTCCCGGAGACGAGCAATTTATGGCGTAAGCGCATTGTTCAGCAATTAGATGAGAATGGTGCATGGACTACCGGATACCAGGAGGTCAGTGATAAATGATTGATAAGAACCTCATTGCAATGGCTCTCGCTGAAGATTTACAAGGTGGAGAAGATGTCACATCTGTTTCCACCATTGCTGCTGACTCGGTGAGCACCGCTGATTTCACAGCTCGTAAGGCCGGCGTCTTAGCTGGTGTTGAGATGGCGAAGGCAGTACTAGAAGAAGTTGGCTTAACAAATATTGTTGTGAAGAAGAGCGATGGTGAGGCGATCTCTGCCGGTGAAGTTCTTCTCACCGTATCCGGAAATACAAGAGCAATTCTTCTGGCAGAGCGCACAGCTCTTAACTTTCTCGGGCACTTAAGTGGTATCGCGACAGAGACTTCAAAGTGGGTTGCAGCTGTTGCTGGTACTAAGTGCCAGGTGCGCGATACGCGAAAGACAACACCGGGTTATCGCCAATTGGAGAAGTACGCAGTACGTATGGGCGGTGGAACAAATCACCGTATGTCGCTCTCTGATGCCGCCCTCATTAAAGATAATCACATTGCAGCTGCCGGAGGAGTCTCAGAGGCATTTTCTGCTGTGCGCAGCGCCTTTCCATCTGCTCCAATTGAGATTGAGGTCGATAATCTCGATCAATTACGCGAAGTGCTTCCGCTTAAGCCAGATTTGATCTTGCTCGACAATATGACGCCAGCTCTCTGTGTTCAGGCAGTTGCAATCGTTGCCGGAGCAACAAAGCTAGAAGCATCCGGGGGAATCTCTCTAGAGAGCGCGAAGGCATATGCCGATTCAGGTGTGGATTACATTGCAATTGGAGCGCTAACGCATAGCGCAGTAGTACTTGATATTGGTCTAGATTTGAGAGCGGAGTAGCAATGCTATTAACAGTCGATGTTGGAAATACAAATACAGTTCTTGGAATCTTTGAGGGCGATGAGCTCATCAAATCTTGGCGAGTAAAGACTGATCCGCGCACAACTGCAGATGAGCTTTGGCTTCAATTCAACGCTCTCGTTACAGGTTACAAACTCACCGGACTGTCCATTTGTTCAACAGTTCCAGCGACACTTCGCGAACTTCGAACAATGATTAGCACCTACTTTGCAGATCTACCAACAACAATCGTTGAACCAGGAACCAAGACTGGTGTTCAGCTTTTAGTTGATAATCCAAAGGAAATTGGCGCAGACCGCATCGTCAACACATTGGCAGCCCATACACTCTTTGGTGGCCCAGCAATTGTTGTTGACTTCGGAACTTCAACAAATCTTGATGTGGTATCTCCTAAGGGAGAGTTCCTTGGTGGCGCACTAGCGCCGGGAATTGAAATCTCAGTTGATGCCCTTGCATCACGTGCTGCACAACTTCGTAAAGTGGAATTAATTCGACCTAAGTCAGTCATTGGCAAGAACACAGTTGAGGCGCTCCAATCAGGAACGATCTTTGGATTTGCCGGTCAAGTAGATGGACTCGTTGACCGCATCACGGCCGAGCTTGCTAAAGATTTTGATGAGGCTCCAACAGTGATCGCTACCGGTGGGCTCGCTCCATTGATTATCGGAGTCGCAGAGACGATTGATGAATATGAGCCAGATTTAACCCTGATTGGCCTCCGCTTAATACATGAGAAGAATCAATAGCCTCAAAAGGTAGACTCCACCCACTATGACGATTGAAAATACCGCTTCAAATGGCACACCTATCGAAGATGACCTTCCAGAGCAGCTCCGGATTCGACGCGAGAAGCGCGCTGGGCTACTTGAGCGTGGAATAGAGCCATACCCAGTCGCAGTAGATCGCACCACATCGTTAAAGCAGATCCGCGAGAAGTACACCGGACTTGAGATAGATGTTGCTACCGGAGATATCGAATCCTTAACGGGTCGCATCATCTTTAAGCGCGATACCGGAAAACTCTGTTTTGCAACGCTTCGCGAAGGTGATGGAACAGAACTTCAGGCGATGCTCTCACTGGATAAAGTCGGCCAGGAAGCGCTCGATGCATGGAAATCAGATATTGATCTTGGAGATATCGTCAGCGTTACCGGTGAGATCATCACCTCAAAGCGTGGTGAACTCTCTATTCTCGCTAACACTTGGAAGTTAGCTTCTAAATCACTTCGTCCATTACCTAATGATCACAAGCCTATGTCGGAAGAGACTCGCGTTCGTATGCGCTATGTGGATTTGATTGTTCGTCCAGAGGCACGTGCAGCAGCGCGTATGCGCCCACAAGTAATGCGTTCACTCCGTGAAACATTTAATGGTTTCGAATTTATCGAAGTAGAGACTCCGATGCTGCAGGTAATGCATGGCGGAGCGGCAGCTCGCCCATTTAAAACTTTCTCTAATGCATACGACATGGATCTCTATATGCGAATCGCACCAGAGCTTTTCTTGAAGCGTTGCGTCGTTGGTGGAATTGAGCGTGTCTTTGAAATCAATCGCAACTTTCGTAATGAAGGCGCAGACTCTTCCCACTCACCTGAGTTCGCGATGGTTGAGTCTTACATGGCTTATGGAGACTGGCGTTCAATCGCAAATGTCACACAGACCTTGATTCAAAATGCTGCGATGGCTGTTGCCGGCTCCCATGTTGTCACTCATGCAGATGGTTCTCAGAAAGACCTTGGCGGCACTTGGAAAGAAATATCCTTATATGACGCTATCTCTAACGGTGTCGGTGAGACTGTCACAGCGCTGACTCCATATGCCGACCTGAAGAAGTATGCAGAAAAGCTAGGTATGAAGATTGATCCAAAGTGGGTCACCGGCAAGCTTGCAGAAGAGATCTTCGAACATGTTGCCTCTGATCAGTTGATTGAACCAACCTTTGTTATGGGTTATCCAGTTGATACATCTCCACTTGTTCGCGCACACCGCGAAACCCCTGGAGTTGTTGAGAAGTGGGATCTCTATGTTGATGGTTTCGAGTTGGCAACAGGTTACTCAGAGCTTATCGATCCTGTGATTCAGCGCGATCGTTTAGTGGAGCAAGCGCAACTCGGTGCAAAGGGTGATCTTGAGGCGATGCAGGTAGATGAAGATTTCTTGCGCGCCATGGAGTTTGGAATGCCTCCGATGGGTGGAATGGGTATGGGCGTTGATCGTCTACTCATGGCTCTCACAGGTTTAGGTATTCGCGAAACCATTTTGTTCCCATTGGTTAAGCCAGAGGTCGAATAGTAAAAATGATTACCGTTCGAGCAGCTCGCACCAGCGATGTTAAAGAGATCCGCGAACTCGTGGACTCTTATGCAGCACCTGGGCAGATGCTTTCAAAGGAGACGGTCACTCTCTACGAATCAGTGCAAGAGTTTGTCGTTGCTGAAATAGATGGTCGAGTTGTTGGTTGTGGAGCGCTCCATATTCTCTGGGAAGATCTTGCAGAAGTTCGCACAGTTGCAGTTGCCCAAGAATTTCATAAGCAAGGCATCGGTCATTTGATTCTTACTGAAATTATCCGCCGTGCTCGTGAGCTCGGTGTGAAGAGAATTTTCTGTCTTACCTTCCAAACTGAGTTCTTTGGCAGTATCGGATTTAAAGTTATCGAGGGAACCCCGGTTGAGCCAGATGTCTATGCTCAATTACTCCGCTCCTATGACGCCGGTGTGGCTGAGTTCTTGGATCTTGAATCGGTGAAGCCAAATACCCTCGGCAATACCCGAATGCTCCTAACCCTCTAAGCGGCCTCTAAATAGAGGCCCATCGAGGGAATATCAGCCCTAAATATGGGGTTCTATCAGCGTAGGAATCCACCTCGCGCCCACCTATAGGTCGGCGATAGGCTAACCATCCTTACCGAAGGAGAAATTCATGTTTGAGCGCTTTACAGATCGAGCCCGCCGAGTCGTTGTCTTGGCTCAAGAAGAGGCACGCATGCTCAACCATAACTACATCGGCACAGAGCACATCCTCCTCGGCCTCATCCATGAAGGTGAAGGCGTTGCAGCCAAGGGGCTCGAATCCCTCGGTATCTCACTCGATGCGGTGCGCGCCCAGGTGGAGGAGATCATCGGTCAGGGACAGCAGGCGCCTAGTGGCCACATCCCATTTACTCCACGTGCGAAGAAAGTTCTCGAGCTCTCACTCCGTGAAGCTCTCCAACTCGGACATAACTACATCGGAACTGAGCACATCCTCCTCGGTCTCATTCGTGAAGGTGAAGGCGTTGCAGCGCAGGTTCTCGTTAAGCTCGGCGCAGATCTCAATCGCGTCCGCTCGACAGTAATTCAACTTCTCTCTGGCTATCAAGGTAAAGAGGCTGTTACACAAGGTGGACCTGCAGAGGGAACCCCATCAACATCATTGGTACTCGATCAATTCGGTCGCAACCTCACCGTTGCTGCGCGCGAAGGAAAGCTTGATCCTGTAATCGGTCGCGATGAAGAGATTGAACGCGTAATGCAGATTCTCTCTCGTCGCACAAAGAACAACCCAGTTCTCATTGGTGAACCAGGCGTTGGTAAGACAGCTGTTGTTGAAGGCCTTGCTCAGGCAATTGCAAAGAATGATGTGCCAGAGACGCTGAAGGATAAGCAGCTCTACTCACTTGATCTCGGTGCACTTGTTGCAGGTTCTCGTTACCGTGGAGATTTCGAAGAGCGCCTTAAGAAAGTTCTTAAAGAGATTAAAACTCGAGGCGACATCATTATCTTTATCGATGAAATTCACACACTCGTTGGAGCAGGCGCAGCAGAAGGTGCAATTGATGCAGCAAGCATCTTGAAGCCAATGCTCGCACGTGGTGAGCTCCAGACAATCGGTGCAACAACTCTCGATGAGTACCGCAAGCACATTGAAAAGGATGCAGCGCTCGAGCGTCGCCTCCAACCAATTCAGGTGAAAGAGCCTTCAGTTGCTCACACCATCGAAATCTTGAAGGGTCTTCGCGATCGCTACGAGACACACCACCGCGTATCGATTACCGATGGCGCACTCGCAGCTGCTGCAAACCTTGCAGATCGCTATATCTCAGATCGCTTCTTGCCAGATAAGGCGATCGACCTCATCGATGAGGCAGGTTCACGCCTTCGTATTAAGCGTATGACAGCTCCTGCCGAACTCCGCGAATTCGATACCAAGATTGCAGAAGCCCGCAAGGCGAAAGAGTCTGCAATCGATGGCCAGGACTTTGAAGGCGCTGCCGCACTTCGCGATAAAGAGAAGACTCTTATCGCCGAGAAGAATGAGGCAGAGAAGAATTGGAAGGCAACAGATCTCGATAAGGTCACTGAGGTCGATGAAGAACTCATCGCTCAGGTGCTCTCTGCATCAACTGGTATTCCAGTATTTAAGTTAACTGAGGAAGAGACTGCACGTCTTCTTCGCATGGAGGATGAACTTCATCGCCGTGTTATCGGTCAGGATCAAGCTATCAAGGCGTTGTCACAGGCGATTCGTCGTACTCGTGCAGGGCTTAAGGATCCAAAGCGCCCTGGTGGCTCATTTATCTTCGCCGGTCCTTCTGGTGTTGGTAAGACTGAACTCTCTCGCACACTTGCATCATTCCTCTTTGGCGATGAGTCAGCGCTTATCCAATTGGATATGTCTGAGTACTCAGAGCGTCACACAGCATCACGACTCTTCGGAGCTCCTCCAGGATATGTTGGCTATGACGAAGGTGGACAGCTCACAGAAAAGGTGCGTCGTCGCCCATTCTCTGTCGTTCTCTTCGATGAGATTGAAAAAGCTCACCCAGATATCTTCAACTCACTTCTTCAGGTTCTCGAAGATGGTCGTCTGACAGATTCACAAGGTCGCACCGTCGACTTTAAGAACACTGTCATCATCATGACAACCAACCTCGGAACTCGCGACATCTCTAAGTCACTCGGACTCGGCTTCTCTGCTGCAGATGATGATCTTGGAAATTATGAGCGCATGAAGGGCAAGGTGGCAGATGAACTTAAGAGCCACTTCCGTCCTGAGTTCCTCAACCGCATCGATGATGTCATCGTCTTCCACCAGTTGACTAAGGATCAGATCATTCAGATTGTTGACCTCATGGTTGCTGGTCTTGATGATCGCCTTAAGGCGAAGGATATGGGCATCGAGCTCACCCAAGCAGCGAAGGACCTCCTTGCAGCACGTGGCTATGACCCACTTCTCGGTGCGCGTCCACTCCGCCGCGTCATTCAACGTGAGATCGAGGATGCTCTCTCAGAGCGCATCTTGTTCGGCGAACTTAAAGCTGGCGAGATCATCGTCGTTGATGTTGAAGGAGTTGATGCTGATGTGAAGTTCACCTTCACTGGTGCTCCTAAGGCGATGACTCCTGATTCGCCAGAAGATTTAGCAGAAGCGCCTACTGCTTAACGGGGGAGCGAGTAAGTACTTCTCCCTCGCTCTTCAATTAAGCCATCATCGAGAAGTGTAAGTATCGCCTTCTCTACTTGTGATGGAACATCCCAGAGCAGATGTATCTGCTTTTTGTTGAGGGTTGAATTCTCACGAAGGGCCTGCACAATCGTTCCACGACATTGGCGATCGGTTCCATGCCATGTCTGTGTGCGCTTTACGCGCTCAGATGCAGGGTAATCAAGGCTGCTCCAGGCACACTGATCTGCAACCGGGCAACGACCGCAGAGTGGATTCTTCGCTGTGCAGATGAGTGCGCCGAGCTCCATCGTTGCAGCTGCCCAGAGATGTGCATTCTTCTCTGGCACATATTCACCATATTCAACACGCTCTGCCTTAGTTGGAGCAGCAGTTGGTGATTCTTCACCTTTGAAAAGGCGAGAGAACAATCTACGGATATTGATATCAAGAACAAGTGATCTTCCTTGATATGCAAAGGCGACCATTGCGGCAGCGGTGTATTCGCCGATGCCAGGTAATTTGCGAAGCTCAGCCTCATTAGAGGGGATAACACCTTTGAGTTCAGAGGTGATTACTTTGGCACATTCATGCAATCGCAGAGCCCTGCGTGGATAACCAAGACGCCCCCAAGCTGTGATGACCTCAGCAGGTGTTGCCTTTGCAAGGTGAGCTGGTGTTGGCCAGCGCTCCATCCACTCGGCATAGATTGGCAAGACTCTTTGCACCGGAGTCTGCTGCAACATAATCTCTGAAACTAAAACGCCCCAAGCATCTGTCTTACGCCAAGGAAGATCTCTTTTATTCTTCTTAAACCAAGAAATGATCTCTTTCTCATAACTTGTGGTTGAAGACATTAGTCGGCGTTGATCTTTACTCGTGCGATTGCTTGATCAAGGCGAGAAACTTCAACAATCTCCATACCGGCAATCTTTACATCAGATCCAGTTGGAACCAGTGCGCGCTTGAAGCCGAGGCGATATGCCTCTGCTAGACGACGAGATACCCCGCTGACTTTGCGAATCTCTCCAGCAAGGCCAACTTCACCAATAGCAACTAGATCACCAGGAAGCGCTAAACCTTTTGCAGCAGATGCCACAGCAAGTGCAAGAGCTAAATCAGCTGCAGGCTCTGTCATCTTCATTCCACCTACTGTGGCGGCATAGACATCTCGTCCGCCAACTCGCACATGCGCACGGAGTTCAAGGACCGCTAAAGTCATTGATGTGCGGGCAGAATCGAGGCCACTCACCACGCGACGGGCATTGCCGAAGTCATTTTCACGCCCTGCACTTACTAGCGCTTGAATTTCTGCAAGGAGAGGGCGACGACCTTCAAGAGTTACCGTCACGCATGTTCCTGGAACAGGTTCGGCATGGCGAGAGGTGAATAGTCCGGTTGGATCTAGAACGCTCTCGATTCCGGTATCGCTCAAATCAAAACAGCCAACTTCATCGCTGGCACCAAATCGGTTCTTGATCGCGCGAATAAGGCGAAGGCGAGAGTGGCGCTCACCTTCAAATTGAAGAACGACATCGACGATATGTTCAAGAAGACGTGGACCTGCGATTGATCCATCTTTTGTCACATGTCCCACCAAGAGCAAGGTGATATCGCGATCTTTACAAATTCGAATAAGTGCACCTGCAACCTCACGTACCTGTGTAACACCACCAGGTGCTCCATCAACGCTAGATGAACCAATTGTTTGGATAGAGTCGATAATCAAAAGTTCAGGCTTGACGGTATCTATATGAGAGATCACTGCACCAAGATCTGTCTCTGATGCAAGAAAGAGATTTGGATCTATTGCCTTGATGCGCTCTGCACGAAGGCGCACCTGTGATGCAGATTCTTCACCGCTGATATAGAGCACAGGGATAGATTTATTTGCAGTCTGTGCTGCAACAGATAGAAGGAGCGTTGATTTACCAACTCCTGGTTCTCCTGCAAGCAAGATTGCAGCACCTGGAACAAGACCGCCACCTAATACGCGATCGAGCTCTGATACTCCAGTGGCACGAGCATGGGCGGCTGATAGATCGACATCTCCAATAGCTGTTGCTTTCGCAGAGATTAGACCTGCCTGGAGAGATAACTTCTTAGGTGCACCGATTTCTTCAACAGTTCCCCATGCTTGGCATTCGCCGCAGCGACCGACCCACTTCTGGGATGTCCATCCACATTCAACGCAGCGGAATGGATCTTTCTCTACCTTGGCCATAGCCGTACGTTACTTGGATGCGGCGACAGTTGCTGGGTGCTGAATTACAAAGAGGGGGAGTGAGCGCGCTTGAGCATCACGGATTCCAGCCAAGCGGCGTTCACAATGCTCAACGAGAATTGCATAGGCGGCTTCACCCATCAACTTTTCAAGCTCAGCCTTATTAGAGAGGTAGACCGGTTGCTTTCCAACATGGGCCTCGGTGTTGCTGGTGCAGTACCAGTCGAAATCTTCGCCGCCATCACCCCATGCAAGTCTTTCATATTCACCAATAACGATGATGGAGTATTCACGTTCGCCAACTTCGCGAGTCTCATAACTGCGGCGAAGTGGTAACTGCCAACAGACATCTGGCTTGGTATCAACAAAGTGGAGATCGCGCTTTTCAGCAAGGTGGTGAAGGACGCATCCAAATGAGCCGGTAAATCCTTCTGCTTCATAACCTTTGCGGTTGAGGAAGATGCAGGCATTATCAACTGTTCGAGTTTTCCGCTCGTCTTCTTCATCGGTATCGGTAATACGTAACTTGCCACCAGGCTTCTTTGGGCGAGCCTCGTTATAGAACTGCCACATATCTGGAGTGAGGAATTCCGCGGCGCGAAGTGTGCGCTCTTCATCGGCTGCATCTGAATACATTGCACCCTCTGTGCAGCAACCATCGTTCGGACGATCTTTAAAGACACCTTTGCAGCCATCGCCATAGATGCAGGTCCAATTTGATGTAAGCCAGGTGAGGTCGCATTTATAAATTTCTTCCGGAGAGTCAGGATCTGAGAATTCGATCCAGTCACGTGCGAAACCTGCTTTAACCTCTGACATAGGTGGAGAGCCTACGCGTACTCTTACGCCATGGCTAATCACATAGGAGTAATCGGAGCTGGCGTCATGGGCGAAGCTCTGATCGCAGCCCTTATTCGCAGCGGTGTAACTCCCGGCGATATCTCCTTTGCTGAAAAACGAGCGGAGCGAGCAGCGGAGTTAACTGCTCGTTACTCAATTATTCACAAAGCTCTCAACGAAGTTGGCAGCGAGGCATCCACCATTCTCTTGGTCGTCAAGCCTCAAGATATGGATGCAACCCTTTCAGAGCTTGCGCCCCACATTAGCGCTGATGCGCTACTGATCTCATTTGCAGCGGGAAAGACGATCACATCAATTACCCAAAGCCTTGGCAAGAACAATCCCGTAATCCGAGTGATGCCAAATACCCCGGCCTTAGTAGGTAAGGGAGCATCGGGATATTCGTTGGGTGCAGGAGTGACAGAGCCACAACGCGCATTCATCGCAGATTTCCTCTCCGCAACTGGCAAGGCAATCGAAGTGCCTGAAGCTCTGCAGGACGCTGTCACAGCGACGAGCGGATCTGGACCGGCATACTTCTTTGCATTCGTTGAGGCGATGGTCGAAGGATCAGTTGCCCTCGGTCTTTCACGTGAAGATGCAACGCTTCTCACAATTCAAACAATCGTTGGTGCAGCAGCCCTCCTCGAAGGTTCTGGAGATTCACCTACCACTCTCCGTGAAAAGGTCACAAGTCCTAACGGCACAACTGCTGCAGCCATTGCATCCTTTAACGCATCAGGGCTTAATGAGATTGTGGCGCAGGCGATGGCGGCAGCTGCAAAGCGTTCACAAGAACTTGCCTGATATGAAGCGTGTATTACTGATTGCATTAGCTGCTGCGTTATCGATTCCCGCTGCAGCAGCGGCACCTAAGGCAATACCGGTGCAGCTGGGATCGATTTATTCACCCCCTGCCGGAACAGAACTCTTTCTCCAATCTGGAAAGAGCTCCATCTTTATCGCCAATATCAATGGAAAGAGCGCAGATATTCAAGTGACGGCACTTGATTTGTCTGGCAATCAACTCTGGCAACGCATCATCGACTCTGGTGCTGATGAAATAGCCACAGCTGCAACTTTAGATCCACAAGGAAATATTTGGCTTGCTGGAAGTGCAGCTCTCGTCACGGCAATAGAAACTTCAACTCCGATTACTGGAATTGATAATCCCGATGCAGTAATTATCGAAACACCGCCAGTGCTTCGCGGCGATATGAAAAATCTTGCTCTCTGGAAAATTTCAACCACAGGTGAAATCTTAGGAAGTTACCTCTCTCCGCTGAAAAGTGTTCCGCTTGTGACTGCACTCTCTGCCACTAACTCTGGGGTGGCTGTAATTGGCTCATTAGATTCCAAGCCATTTGTTATCACTGCAACAACTTCTGGCACCTATGGAAAGTTGATTTCGATTGGAACGAGCAAGACTGAGCTCAACGCTGTTGCTCGTAATTCAGATGGCACTATCTCGCTCTTTGGTTCGAGCGCGGAGACTCTTGCTGGAAAGAAAGTTGCCGGTATCCGTGATGGAGTTCTCATCAAGCTTTCCAAGACCAGCTCCATTGCATCGCTGGTGCGCAGCTCTGTTTTAAAGGGATCGCGTAGTTGGATTTCCGGCGATGCAACCAACCTTCTGAGTGGGCCAGTAATCACTGGTAAGAGCGTTGAAACAGCAATCACTAAATTCAACTCTGCATTTGCCCCAACCTGGACCCTTCGTATTCCAAGCGTTGGCCCATCGGCAACGCTGAGCGCTAATGGAAACTCTTATCTTGCTCTCACCAGTCGTGCGGCGATCACCGGGATATCAGGGTGGAAGCCGAGCCAACCCTCTCTTCTAGTCATTACCTTCGATAGCAAGGGTGTAATTAAGGCGGCTACGGCTCTGCCAGGGCTTGTGAACCCTATATCGCTCCACTATTCATCAACACGTGGGGTCACAGGTCTTGCAAGTGCAGCCGATGGGACCGTTTCGATTTTTACCCTCGTCTCGCGGTAGCCTTTGCCATCGAATTAATCCAGAGCTAAATCGCCTGGGCACTACTACTAGGAAGAGCGTGACTTATGGGTTCCGTTATCAAGAAGCGTCGTAAGCGTATGGCTAAGAAGAAGCATAAGAAGCTTCTGAAGAAGACACGTATTCAGCGCCGTAACGCTAAGTAAGAGCGCAGATTAAGGACGGAGCATCGAAAGCTGGCCATTGATGCCAGCGACAAGATACTTCACACGATTGACGACAACCCAGGTGGAACTTATTCCATCTGGGTTTTCGCTTCCTGCGATAAATGAAATCTTAGGTTGAGGCTTTGAGCGATCGAGAGCACATAAACGCTTCTCACAGTTAAATGCAATCATCGAACCATCGGTTGCAAGGAACTTTCCTGGCTTGCCGAATCCCTCTGTCGTCGCACTTTCTTGCGTGATCTCCTTCGAGATATAGCTCCAGCGAATTCGGTTTGCATTGGGAAGAGTAGCCGAGGTTGAAGATAACCAGGTGGCAAAGACTCCACCTGCATCCTTACCAAGTGCTACGTCATATCCAGAGACAGGCGTGGTAGCTGATGTCGCATCGAGAGTTTGATAGCGCCACCCAGTGCTAGAGAGATTGCTACGAGTGGCCAGTCGAACTTCGCCAGTGGTTGCTTCCTTCTTCTGATTAATAGTTAAAACTGAGTCATAAATGACATAACTCAACTTTCCATCAAAGGCGGCCTTGAGATGGAATGCGACATCACCTGTGGTGCGGCCATCAGTTTTACGATCGCCATCAACTAGCTCGTAACTCCAACTCTTATCTGTAGTTGTCTTTACAGCTCCGAGAAGAATTCCTTGGCTCTCATCACGATAGAAAACTTGAACTCCACTAGCGGAAGCAATGCAGGCACTAGAAACGCTGACATCTGAGCTGGTGCGAACGCGTACTGGATCTTCATAGTTATTTACTTGGGTGGCATCACCATCGACAACTTCGTAAGTGAACTTCTTGCCATCATATTTTGCATAACGAAGATCAGCGCCACGATCGTCAGAGTAGAAGATATGGAGCATCTGCTTCTTACCGCTGCCATTGACGCACATAGAGAGAGCGCCCTTAATATTGCTATTGGTACGTCCTGATGAACCTCCGGCACCATCTACTGTGATCTTCACCCAGACAGTTCCACTCCAAGTGGCGAGCTTGAGGTCACCGCTCTTGCGATCAATATATGCCAGAGCTGGTTGACCGTTAAAAGAGGTACTTGTGAGAAGAGCGCCATCGCTCTTGGAATCGACGATAAAGCGTTTCCAGCTCGGCTGGGGAGTTACAGCGCCGGTATTGACTGGCTCTGATGAGCCATTGGAGTTTGAGGCGGTCACTGCAAATGTATAGGAAGTGCCATTCTTAAGACCGGTAAAGGTGATGGGGGATGAAGTAGCCGACTTAACCTGATTGGTCTTGAGATTTCGAACAGAATACGTTGTTACTTGCGCAGTGCGCGCATTGGTCGGTGGATCAAAGGTGACTATTGCAGCGCCATCTGCCACCAAAGCGCTGACATTGCGGACAGCCGAAGGAATCCCAACCGCAATTCCGGCAGGGGGCTTGCGGCGCATATCTTCCATCATCGCAAGGAGCAATGGACCTGGGTGGTGGAAGATTTCACCAGCGTCAAGGTTTGGAGTCATCACAGCATCGAGGGCAGACTTTGAATAGGTTCCTTCATCGAGATGGCTAATCGAAGAACCCTCTTCATATTTACTTGGTGTGTAGAGAATTGGTTTCACTCCACCATTAGCGGCGATGCCGAGCGTTCCAGACCAGACCAGAGTCGATCGCAACGCCTGACCAAGTTCAAGTGATGGCGTTGGCAGATCAGAGAGACGTCGACCATCCTCCAATTGCGCATAGGCATCGAACGGAGTGGGTTGATCGATGCTGCCATAACCAAAGATTGGGTCATAGGAATCTGTTGAGAGGAAACCAAGTCCATGGCCCATCTCATGCAAGAAGACAGATTGAAGATCGTATTCATTTGCGTAAGAGATTCCATCATTACGCGTGTTCCAATCAGCAAGCGAGTTAACTTGAATAACCATCTCTGATTGTTTTGTATCGAGATCTTTTCCAGCTAGGGCATTTGCTAAGGCCGATGGATACCAAAGACTCGAATCAGGAGCCTTATCAAAACCCGCAAAGTAGCTGCCAGGTCGCGCACTTCCAAGCACACCAAATGAACTGATGCGAGCCCATGTTGCATCAATGGTGATGGGGACGGAAGAGGCGAAATGTTGCGACCAGACATCTACCGCAGCTTGGAAATCCTTCTTTGCCCACTCTGGAAAATTCTTATAGTTGACGACAAATTTCGATTTGCTCTCAACAAATGCAACTTTCTCTCGAGGGCTCTGCTTAACCGATGTATTTGGTCCGGCATAGACGTGTCCCCATTGAGTTGCTTCACGTTGTAGAAATGGAGTGAGAGCTTGTGCCTGCAGGGGAGTAATGAGCCCTGCAATCAGAGCGATAAGGAGAGCGCCGCGAGTGGTGCGCTTCATTAGGCTGCTCATAGCGGGTAACGCTATCAGGGTGAGAGAATTTCCCCATGGTCACCGTTTACTCTCGTCACGGCTGTCATCTCTGCGAAGATGCTGTGAATATTCTTGAGGGGCTTCGAGAAGAGCTGGATTTTGAGATAGAGATTATCTATATCGATGGAGACCCTGAATTAGAGCGACTCTATGGCGAGCAAGTGCCCGTGACTCATATTGATGGCGAACACCATGACTTCTGGCGAGTAGATCCGATTCGCTTTAGATCTTCCCTTGAAAAACATCGTCAGCGTCAATAATTGTGTAGCTATAACCTTGCTCAGCTAGGAAACGTTGACGGTTCTGTGCAAAATCCTGATCGATTGTGTCTCTAGAGACAACAGAGTAGAAACGAGCTCCTCGGCCATCTGCCTTCGGTCGAAGGACGCGACCTAGTCGCTGTGCCTCTTCTTGACGAGAGCCAAATGCGCCAGAGACCTGAATCGCAATTGTCGCTTCAGGTAGATCGATGGAGAAGTTGGCAACTTTAGAAACCACGAGGCAAGAGATCTCACCGGTTCGAAAAGATTGGAATAACTCTTCACGTTCCTTCTGTGGAGTCGATCCCTGAATTACCGGGCACCCTAAAGTCTCACCGAGATCATCTAATTGATCAAGGTACTGACCGATGACAAGTATCTGCTCTTTTGCATGAAGACTTACTAGCTCTTGCACCACATCACGCTTTGTGCGAGTTGTTGCGCAGTAGCGATAGCGCTCTTCAGGTTCTGCTGTTGCATATGCAAGGCGCTCGGCCTCAGTGAGGTTAACTCGAACCTCAATACATTCAGCAGGTGCGATATATCCCTGGGCTTCAATCTCTTTCCAAGGAACATCAAATCGCTTAGGTCCAATGAGTGAGAAGACCTCACCCTCCATGCCATCTTCGCGAACAAGAGTTGCCGTTAGGCCAAGGCGTCGGCGAGATTGAATATCTGCGGTAAAGCGGAAGATTGGAGCTGGAAGTAGGTGCACCTCATCATAAATAATCAAACCCCAGTCGTGGCTATCGAAGAGATCGAGATGGGAGTAAACACCATTCTTCTTCTTCGTCATCACCTGGTAGGTAGCGATTGTGACGGGGCGAATCTCTTTCTTAGATCCAGAGTATTCGCCAATCTCATCTTCAGTAAGTGAGGTGCGCTTTAAGAGTTCATCACGCCACTGACGTGCAGCGACTGTATTTGTCACCAAGATAAGAGTGGTCGCTTGTGCATGGGCCATTGCTGCCGCACCAACGATTGTCTTTCCAGCACCACATGGAAGAACGACAACACCAGAACCGCCATGCCAGAAACCTTCTGCTGCGTGTTCTTGGTATTCGCGAATCTTCCATCCATCTTGCTTTAACTCGATTGGATGAGCTTGCCCATCAACATAGCCGGCAAAGTCTTCTGCAGGCCAGCCAAGTCGCAGGAGTGATTGCTTAATAGCACCTCGTTGGCTGGGATGGACAGCGATTGTTTCATTATCGATGCGAGCACCAAGTAGAGGTGCAATCTTCTTGGCGCGGATAACTTCTTCAAGAACTGCCGTGTCAGTCGTGACGAGAATGAGTCCATGAACGGGATCTGCTTCAAGACGCAGACGTCCATATCGAGACATCTGTTCTGCGACATCGATGAGGAGTGAGTGAGGAACTGCATATCGTGAATATTTAATAAGTGTGTCAATCACCATCTCAGCATCATGACCTGCAGCACGTGCATTCCAGAGGCCGAGATTGGTAAGACGGTATGTGTGCATATGCTCAGGTGCGCGTTCGAGTTCCGCAAATGGTGCAATCGCCCGGCGGCATTCAACTGAGAGCGGATGATCGATATCTAATAAGAGCGTCTTATCGCTCTGAACAATGAGTGGTCCGTCGCTCATGCGAGAAGTTCTTTAATAAATGCATGTAGGAATGCACTTCTAGGCTCAATACTGGAAAGGCTTACCCATTCATTGGCAGCATGTGCTCCACCACCGACAGCTCCTAGGCCATCGAGAACGCGAGCACCTGCAGCAGCTGCGAAGTTACCATCACTTGCTCCACCCACTTCAGCAGATCCCAGTGGTGGCATACCAATTTCTTTTGCAACCTTCTCAGCTATTGCATAGAGATCGGCGGTCGCTGATGGTTCTAGGGGAGGGCGGTGTAATCCACCGGCTACTTCAATACGAGCACCAGCAAGTGTTGGTTGCAATTTCTTTATAGCGGTATCCACACGTTGGAGATCGCCTTGAGAAAATGAACGTGCATCAATTTCAAGGACTGCTAAATCTGGGACGGTATTAATTGTTGTACCGGCGCGAAGGAGAGTTGGCACAACTGTTGTGCCATGTTCTGGATTCTCGAGAGCTGAGAGACCGAGAATCACATGTGCAATCTCAGTTGTGGCATTGATGCCCTTCTCTGGTTCAAGGCCTGCATGTGATGCCTTGCCATGGATAGAGATTTGGAACATCGCAGTTCCCTTGCGACCGGTCTTCACCTTGCCATCAAGGGATGCTTCCAAGACAAGAACAGCATCAGCGGATGAAGAGAGTTCTTGAATAAGAGCTTTTGACTTATGGCTTCCAATCTCTTCATCGGTAGTTGCAACGAGAGCAACATCGCCTTCAATTCCCTTAAGGGCATAGAGAGCTTGAACAAATCCCGCCTTCATATCGAAGACACCGGGACCGCGCACAACATCGCCTTCAACGCTCCAGAGCGGTTGGAAAGAACCAATTGGCCAGACGGTATCGAGGTGAGCAAGAACGAGAACCTTGGGACGTTCGCTTCCCCACCAGAAGACAGGGCGTCCCTCAATCTCCTTTATTTGTGCAGGAGTTCCTAAGACTCTTGTTGCGATATCACTGGCAAGTGAGACAACTGCGCGGCAGGCATCGAGATCTTCACTTGGAGATTCGCACTTCACTAGTGCTTCGATAGCGGCCAACATGGGGGTAAGTCTGCCGTATTCAGCGCTCTTCTCGCTCGTCATAGCGCCGCCACCCCAGTTATACGCGGAATTCTGAAGGTGAGGACCTCGCCCGTGGCGTGATCTCGCGCCATCAGAGAACCAGAAGAAATCTTCAGTGGATCGATAATGCGGTGAGAGACAAGCCCATTGTTATCGGCATAACCGATGGAGAGGGATTTGCCTGGGCTCTCAGTCAGATATTTAGTAAGTATCTCTAAAGTTTCATTCGCTGTTGTCCGCGGAAGAGACCCGAGCGCTTCAGAAGAGATATCGCGCAAAGTGCTCTGCTTTGCCGATGACTTCTCTCCCGTGCGAATCGTGCGGATCGCAATCTCTAAAAGTTGCGGCTCTGGTTGCTCAAATTCTCCGATGATGCGCGGCGGACGCGCCTTACTTTGAGCTCGTTGAATACGAGGTCCACTTAAGAGCAGGCCTTGAGAATCTTCTCCTGCCGGAAGATATCCTGCTGCGCGAAGAATATTCATCGCATCATGAGCATCATGTGTGCAGATGAGAACTTCTGGAGCAATACGTCGGAGACCGAGCGCTTCAACCTTTTTATCTTTAATGATCTGAGTTATCAAGGCAGTATCTTCACAACGAATAAATGAAGAGGCATTTCCAACGCGCAACTTTCCATGCTTCTTCGAGATATCTCCGATGAGATACTCAAGTGGCTGGGGGACGGGTGTCTTTGAAGTTTTCTTTAAGAAGGCGAGTATCTCTTCACCAGTTCGACCATGATCTAATCCGCGACGAAGTGAAGCCTCGCTAAATCTAAATACAGTGGCCGCGCCACGAGATTCAATATCTGCAATCAGGTCGAGTTCTTGCGAGACCTCGTGTTCCAGAGGTCCTGGAGCGATAGCGGTGTTATCGCTCTGAATAAGTATGTGATCGACTGTTTTAGGTAGATCTGCATCAACGGCATCGAGATCTTCACCAGCTAAGAAGAGCTTGCCATAAGGAGAAAGTGCTCCTTGGCCAGTGATTCCAAGCCACTCTGCCTCACGCGCAATCCACTCAATATGCTCTGCTGGAATTCCTCCGGTGCGGCGATAGGGGAGATTCCATTGTGTAGCTTCAGTCAGAGATGCAAGTGTGGGAGATACTCCCTCAACGCTCTCAATGAGTGCGAGCACCTTCTTGCGGATTATTGCTGCAGAGCTGCGGTCAAGCTCTGGTCCCATAGGCGCAGCGGCTAAACCACTCATACGCGATGTAATCAACCAAGCCGAGAGCAAGTTCTCCCACTTTACCGATGCTGGTTGAGCAACCCAGATATCAAATTGGTGGGTAGGAAGTACTCGATCATCTGGATCAATGGTGAGAAGTCCGCTGATATATGCAACTTCAATAATAAAAGATGCGCACTCTGTCTCTACGCCGAGATGTTGTGTGAGATCTCGTAGATCACGAACCCCGATACCGCCGGCCTTAAGGGCCGTCACTGGTTCTTGCCCCCAGAAGTTAAGAACTTCTTCCACCCAACGTAAGAAGGTGGTGATATTTGAAATTGAGGCAAGTTGCAGACTCTTTGACTCAACCTTGCGGCCAGTAATTTCAGGTTGAGTAATCAGTAATTCACGGTGAACTTTATTTCCACGAAGATGGAGTGCGGCTTCACGATGGAGCACAACAGTCTGCTGATTTACGGGAGAGACAAATCCCTGATCCATCAACCACTTCAAACCTGGATTTGGTTTCTTCACATCAGCAACAGCGCCGCGTGGTGGTCCCCAGACCATCGCATCGAGAACTTTCATGGAGGCAGCTGGTGCTTCAGCTAAATCTTTAAGCTTTAACTTCTTGAGAGCTGGCGTTCCAAGGCCTGCAATCTCATTGCCTAGGACATCGCGCACATTAGTTGGAATTCGATAACCGTCATGGCCTAAATAGATGAGTGCTCGACCTGCAAGCGCTGAAAGGGCGAACTTCGCTGATTTATCAGTGTGCTGCAGTAACTCTTTCTCAGTGAAAGGCTCTGCAAGGACAGCAGCTGCCTCTAGAACTTGTAGTTGCCATTTGTTGAGTGAATCGATCGCGCGGACAAGACTCGGTATTGATGATGCTCGCACTGCAAGGCTTGCAATATCTGATGGAACAGGGGAGGTGAGGTCGCTTCTACTTTCAAAGAGGGCAAACAATGCGGCATCATCGAGTGAGCGCAGATAGTCGGCGTAAGAGCGAATTTCCATAACCTGCCTACATTAGCGGGCTAGGTAGTCGTGGCGCGAATTGAGTCAGCGGCTCTTGCGTGGAATGAGCATGGTGGCGATTGCCGCGAGGCGACTGACCGCTGGGCCGAGCAGGCGATTGATTAAACGAGCGCGGCGGAAGTCATGGATTGGCCATCCTTCGGCGAGAGCTTTAATTCGCAAGATTGCATCCGGATTAATCGCTGATGGATTGCCCACTGCGGTCAAGAGCGGGAGATCGTTATGGCTATCAGAGTATGAGTAACACTCTTCCAAAAGATATCCATGTTCTTTAGCGAGAACACGAATGGCCTCAGCCTTTTCAGAGCCATGTAATAGCTTTCCATCAAGTTCACCGGTGTAGATGCCATCGCGCTTAATCACCTTGCTACCAATTGCTCCAGTGAAACCAAGACGATTTGCAATTATCTCTGCCATATCTTGTGGAGCAGCAGTGACGAGCCAGACAGATTCACCACGCATTAAATGTTCGCGCGCAATTTCACAGGTCCGTTCCCAGAGTTTAGGTGAGACGAATTCGTCGTAGATCTCTTCTCCAAGTGCGAGAATGTCACTGACCTTATGTCCGCCAACAAAATCTGTTGCAGCCTTTTGGAAACGTTCGATCACATCCTGCTTCTCCATACCGGTCATACGGAACCGGAGATTGGCGACCACAAATCGAGAGATATCGGCCTTGGTGAAGTAGCCACGTTGATACATACCGCGACCGAGGAAGTAGAGAGTTGAGCCGCGGACGAGGGTGTTATCTACATCAAAGAAGGCAGCACGTGTTGGTTTGAGCGCCATGTCACTACCTTAGCGATTGCCCAGTGATAAAGCGCTCCGACTTCACGCTTTATGCTTATCTCATGAGTTCAACGGTGCATGTGGTTCGTCATGGCGAGGTAGAAAATCCCCAAAAGATTCTCTATGGCCGCCAACCAGGCTGGCGTTTATCTGATCGTGGGCAGGAGATGGCAGCAGCTCTTGGTGAGTGGTCAAAGTCCATCAACCTTGGCGCTCTCCACGTCTCGCCTCTTCAACGAGCACAAGAGACCGCAGCTCCCATCTCCAAGGCTCACGGTATTGAGATTCATACAGATGAGCGCCTTATCGAAGCAGCGAATATCTTTGAAGGTAAGCCATTTGGAATCGGTGATGGAGTCTTGAAACATCCATCAGCATGGAAGCATCTCTACAACCCGTGGAAGCCTTCTTGGGGCGAACCATATGAAGAGCAGATCAACCGCATGCTCGCAGCAATCTTTGATGCAAAGAAGGCAGCTGGCGATAAAGATGCCATCGTGGTCTCGCATCAACTTCCAATTTGGATTCTGCGAAGCGCGGTAGAAGGTCGTCGATTAATTCACGATCCACGTAAACGCGAATGCACTTTAGCTTCCGTCACCAGTATTCATTTTGATGATGAAAGTTTGATTAGTGGAACCTCTTACTCCGAGCCGGCGGGCCACTTACTTCCTAAGAAGTAAGGTCACATGATGAAGAAGATTGCACTCGCTCTTTCAGCACTCCTTCTTCTATCAGGCTGCGGAAGTTCAGGAACTAGTTCTGCCGAAGAGAGCTTTGTTGCAGGTAATGGTGCAACTACATATATTGCAATCAAGAATCGAATTGCAGCGCCAGCGCTATCTGGAATGACACTTCTCGGTACCGAATATTCATTGCCAAAAGGCGCCATAGCTGTTGTCAATGTCTGGGCCTCGTGGTGTTCACCATGTAGAGCAGAGGAGCCAACTCTTGCAGCGCTTTCAAGAAAGTACCCAGAGATTAACTTTGTGGGAATTCTGACTCGAGATAATCCCGTCAACGCCGAAGCATTTGTTCGCAAATACCAGAGCCCATATCCCACCCTTATTGATGATTCGGTATTGATCGGCTTTAGTAAATCCCTACCTGCCAATGCAATTCCCACCACTCTCGTATTAGATAAGAACGGCAAGGTTGCCGGTCGCATCTCCGGGGTGGTAACAATTGCTTCACTATCAGAATTGATAGAGAAGATTGAGTCAGAATGAGTAACTTTTTCGTCGAACAGTTAGCGGGCGGCACTCTGCTTGCTGCGCTTCCGATTGCACTATTAGCTGGGTTGATCTCTTTCCTTTCACCATGTGTTCTTCCATTAGTTCCTGGATACGTGGCATATGCAACGGGTTTCTCTAACTCAAAAGGGAAAGTTCTCCTTGGCTCGGTTCTCTTCGTTCTTGGCTTCACATTTGTCTTTGCATCCTATGGACTAGCCTTTGGTGGACTTGGCAGCCAGATAGCAGCAAACGAAGATGTCATTACAAAAGTATTGGGTATCGTCACAATTGCGATGGGTGCAATCTTCCTAGGGCTCTTTCCATTTGCGCCAACAATTGCTCCCAAGATTTCTACAACTGGTGGCATTGCCGGGGCCCCATTACTAGGTGTTCTCTTTGGAGTTGGCTGGACGCCATGTATTGGACCAGCACTTGCAACGGTTCAGACACTTGCATTTAATGAATCAAGTGCAGTGCGAGGTGCAATTCTCTCGATGGGATATGGAATTGGATTAGGTCTTCCTTTTATCCTCTCTGGACTCTATTTAGATCGCAGTAAGAAGATCCGCACCTTCTTCCTCAGAAATGGTGCCGTAGTGAGCAAGATTGGTGGCCTGCTCTTGATCCTGATTGGAATTATGCAATTGACGGGTATCTGGTCTGATCTGATGATAAATCTTCGATCACTAATCTCAGAGTTTGTGCCGGTAATCTAATGAGCAAGAATGTAGAGATACCAGAGCTTGGACTCGTTGGCTTAGCGCGCTTTGCCTGGCGCCAATTAACAAGTATGCGCACAGCTCTTATCCTTTTGATGATGCTGGGTATCGCTGCAGTGCCGGGATCTCTCGTTCCACAGCGCACAAGCAATCCAATTGGAGTAAGAAACTTCTTCGATCAAAATCCATCACTTTCTCGTTGGTATGACCGCTTCTATCTCTTCGATGTCTATGGATCTCCATGGTTTAGCGCAATCTATATCTTGCTCTTTATCTCCCTTATTGGCTGCGTCCTTCCTCGCACAGTTGAACATTTCCATGCGATGAGAGCGCAACCTCCTGCGACTCCTCGTAACTTGGGTCGGATGGAGCACTACACAACCTTGCCTGCTCACCCTGAAGTATTAGAGAGCGCTACGAAGTGGTTGAAGAAGAATCGCTTTCGCTTGCGAGTAAGCGAAGGCTCAATCTCGGCAGAGAAGGGATACCTACGCGAGACCGGAAATCTCCTCTTCCATCTCTCACTCATTTTGATCTTGGTCGGAATCAGTCTTGGTTCACTCTTCGGTCTTCAAGGTGAGGCGATCGTTAATACAGGAGAACGTTTCGTTAACGTGGCAACAAGTTATGACAGCCTTCGTTTAGGAAAGTTAACTAAGGAATCTGATCTTGGACAGTTCACAATTACTGTTGATAAATTTGAGGCAAAGTATGATCCAAAGACTAATATGCCTCAGGATTACACTGCATATGTAACAACGACAGTTGATGGCGAAGATAAGAAGCGGGTGATGAAGGTCAATTCACCACTGACTTTCGGCAGCACACGTGTTTACCTCCAAGCCAACGGTTACTCACCAATCGTCACCGTCAGAGATTCACAAGGCAATGTTGCATTTCAAGGCCCAGTAACTTTCCTTCCACAAGATGGAAATCTCCGCTCTATTGGTGCAATCAAGGTTCCTGATGCAACGCCTCCAGTGGGTTTTGTCTCTTCCTTCTTGCCAACATATGAGCGGACAAAGGGAATGGGCGGTATCTCTATCTACCCAGAGCTTCTCAATCCGCGACTGCTCTTCTCGGTGTGGGGTGGGGATCTTGGATTGGATTCAGGTATTCCGCAGTCGGTCTATCGAATCGATACCGAGCAGATGGAGAATTTAGGATTGGGATCAGTTGGAATTGGGGAGAGCTTTGATTATCCCGGCGGCACAATCACTCTTGAGGGTGTGACCCCTTGGATCAACCTTCAAATAGTCGATGATCGAGGCAAGGGGTTCGCTCTTCTCGGAGCGATCTTCGCAATTCTTGGCCTGCTCTCCTCTCTCTATGGGCGCCGCCGAAGAATTTGGATAAGAGTCACGGATTCTCAAGTTGAAGTTGCTGGCTTGGCAAAGAACAATGCTCCTGGGTTAGAAGAAGAAATCTCTCGATTCGTAGAAAGCGTGCAGAAGTAAATGAATACATCGTGGGCATATGCATCGAATAACTTTATTTACTCTGCCATGGCGCTCTTCACCCTCTCATTCTTAGCTCATGCATTTGAAACAGCATTTGCCGTGCGAGCTCCAAAGAGCGCAGATACCACCGATGGGAACCTTTTAACTAAGACTTTGGATTACAAGCGCACTGAGAAGGCAGCTCGACTCGCCACCGCATTTATGGCTCTTGGAACGCTGCTACTTCTTGCGGGAATCGTTTCTCGCGGAATTGCCAACGGTCACGCTCCATGGGGAAATATGTATGAGTTCTCTATTACCGGTGCATTTGCATTCTCCCTGGCATATTTAGGTGCACTAAGAAAATACGATCTTCGCTGGTTGGGGCTCTTTATCTCCTTCGGTGTTCTACTCACCTTAGGAACTGCAATCACTCTGCTCTATCGTGATAGCGCACCGCTCGTTCCGGCACTTAAATCAACTTGGCTGATCATCCATGTCTCTACTGCAATTATCTGTGGCGGAATATTCTTGCTCGCAAATATTATTGCTGGTGCTTATCTCTACCTTGAAAGATATGAAGAGATGGGTGCGCGACCTGTCTGGGCGCTTCGAATCCCATCTCTGGAAACTTTGGATCAACTCTCATATCGACTCGTTGCCTTTGTCTTCCCACTATGGACCTTCTCAGTAATCGCAGGAGCAATCTGGGCGGAGAGCGCATGGGGTCGTTATTGGGGTTGGGATCCAAAGGAGACCTGGGCTTTTATTACCTGGGTTGCATATGCGGCATATCTGCATGCACGAGTCACTATTGGTTGGCGTGGTCGTCGCGCCGCATGGCTCTGCATCTTTGCCGGATCGACATTCTTATTTAACTACGTCTATGTCAACGTCTGGGGAACAGGCAAGCACACCTATTCCGGGTTGGATCAGTAACTCTTACAGACCGCGAAGAAAATCCGGGTTGTCATCCGGAGGAATAATGCGGGGCTTGCTCTTCTTTGTGCGCTTTTGAAGCTTTCCCACACGGCCAATGACGAGATATGCGACCGGTCCGATTGGTGAGAAGATAAAGATAATAAGTAACCAACCCCATTTTGGTAGCTTCTTAATCTGAGTCTCATCGCGCATCGCGCAATCCACAAATGCGTAGAGCATGAGTGCGATTGTGAAGACAGCTATGAAGCCTTGGAGTTTAACCATGGCTCAATACTAGTGCGAGACTTAAAAGTATGGAGAACTGAAGTTGAAGTTTTCCAGTCTTGGCTAGGTAGGGGATTAAGGCCCCGCCTTGCGCATCGCCCAATACTCCCCGCACAAGCGAGAGAGCCATCGGTGCGGTCAAGAGGGTGAGCAAGGTCCAAGGATCTAGAAGTAGAAACGTTGCGAAATATCCCAAAGCGATGAGAGTTGCGAAGAGGTGGCGAGCTTTGCGATCGCCAAGTCGAACTGCAAGTGTCTTCTTTCCGGCAGGAGCATCAAGTGCGCGATCTCGAATGTTGTTGATTGCAAGGAGGGCGCAGGAGAAAGTTCCCATAGGAATTGAGATGAGAATTGATTCAAGTGTTATCTCTTCTACTTGAACAAAGTATGTTCCCACTGTTGCTACTAGTCCGAAGAAGACAAAGACAAATAATTCACCGAGTCCGAGATAGCCATAGGGATTCTTACCACCTGTATATCCCCATGCTGCAAGAATTGCGGCAGCGCCGACTGCAATGAGCCACCAACTTGTCATCGCCGCTAGCGCAAGACCTGCAACTGCAGAAAGCCCGAATGCGATAAACGCTGCACGCTTGACTGATTGCGGTGATGCAATCCCTGATGCAGTTAAACGGATAGGACCAACGCGATCGTTATCTGTGCCGCGGATGCCATCGGAGTAATCATTTGCGTAGTTCACACCGATTTGAAGTGCGAGGGCTACAAAGAGAGCTAGTAGCGCGGGAAGAGGAGAAGCCTCAGAGCCTGCTAGCGCTGTTGCGACAGCAACCGGTGCAATTGCTGCGGGAAGGGTGCGCGGGCGTGCGCCAAGAATCCACTTATTCACTGATTTGCCTCGCAAGCGCTCTCTTATCTACTTTTCCGATTCCAATGAGTGGGAGCTCGTTGATGTGATGAAAGCCTTTACCTTTCGCTGCAGCTCCGAGTTCACGCGAAAGTAACTCTTGAATCGCAGATTCTTGTGAGGGATCACTTCCGACGAGAGCAATATGAATTGCTTGGCCCCATTCGGGATCAGCGACAGCAAATGATGCGCTCTGAATATCTGGATAGCTCTGGGCTAGCACTCGATCAATTGCACTCAGTGAAATATTCTCACCGCCAGAGATCACGATGTCATCAACTCTTCCATCGATGACAAGTTTGCCATCGTGAAAATGTCCTGCATCAGAGGTGAAGTACCAACCATTCTCATCTACCAAATCTCGCGCAACCATCTTTCCTTTGATTGCAATTCGGTTATCGCCACCTACTGCAACTTCCACTCCTTCAAGAGGTGTGCCGTTATAAACACATCCACCTGAAGTTTCAGTAGATCCATAGGTTTCTATTACAGTAATGCCGACGCCTTCAGCTTTTAATCGGAGTTCGCTTGTGAGGGCTGCGCCACCCACGAGCACTGCCTTTGCACTTTTCAGATGGTCAAGTAAATTCTCATCACCATTGAGTGCCCGGAACAATTGTGTGGGAACAATTGCAGTGAAATCTGCTTTGGGAAACTTTCCTTGATAGCCAAGAAGATTTGTTGGAGATGTTCCAAGTTCTAGGGATCTGATTAAGACATTAATTCCAGCAATGTGATTGAGTGGAAGTAGCAGTGACCAGGAATTTCCAAATTCTGCTCCAAGGAATTTATTGGAGGCACGCGCTGAGCTGAGAAGTTCAGAGGCAGAGAGCTCGATCTCTTTGGCACTTCCTGAGGATCCGGTGGTTGTGACCACGAGGGCGGTTCGTGAAGAGACCTTCTCAGTGCTGGTGGGGGCAAGGCTTAGGGCAGGGCCATCGGAGACGAGCGCCTTTGCGATACGAGCCATTAACTCGCTCAGGCTCCACGTGGGATCTACTGAGCGAACTTCTCGTTGTGACCTTTGCTCCATTGCCCGCGTAGGCTATCGCCCGTACACAACAATGGAGGAATCGTGAGCAAGCCGATTAAGCGTGATTTTGGTGACCGAACCATCCCTGCGTGGAAGACCGCGCGTGGGGGAGAGAATTTCACTGACATTAAGTATGAGAGCGCCGATGGAATGGCGAAGATTACGATCAACCGCCCAGAGGTTCGCAATGCATTCCGCCCTGAGACCATCATCGAGTTAAAGGCAGCCTTTGATCTCGCCCGCGATAACTCCGAGGTCGGTGTCATCATCTTTACCGGCGAAGGTAGCGAAGCTTTCTGTTCTGGTGGCGATATTAGCGTTCGCGGTGATGATGGATATATCGGTGAAGATGCACTTGGTCAGCAAGGAATGGGACGTCTCAACGTTCTCGATCTTCAAGTACAGATTCGTCGCACACCAAAACCTGTTGTTGCAATGATCGCCGGTTGGGCAATTGGTGGCGGACATGTTCTCCACGTTGTCTGTGATCTCTCCATCGCTGCAGATAATGCAAAGTTTGGACAGACCGGTCCGATGGTTGGCTCATTCGATGGCGGTTATGGATCAGGGCTGCTTTCTCGCAATGTTGGCCAGAAGAAGGCACGTGAAATTTGGTTTATGACTCGCCAATACGATGCGCAAGAGGCGCTCGCTATGGGGCTTGTAAACACAGTCGTTCCACTTGCAGAACTTGAGGCAGAGACAGTCTCATGGTGTCGTGAGATGTTAATGAATAGCCCAATGGCGCTACGACTTCTCAAAGCATCAATGAACGCTGCTGATGATGGACTAGCTGGAATCCAACAGCTTGCAGGCGATGCAACTCTTCTCTTCTACTTAAGTGAAGAAGGCCAAGAAGGTCGCGATGCTTATAAAGAGAAGCGCAAGCCTGACTTTGGAAAGTTTCCGCGACGTCCTTAGAGTCTGCGTATGTAATGTTTAAAGAACTTCTCTCAACGATGCGCGTTGTTGCGCTACCTATGAAGACCGATTTTCGTGGGGTCACTGTGCGAGAAGTTGCTCTCTTTAAAGGTGAATATGGCTGGGGTGAGTTCTCACCTTTTCTTGAATATGGTGATCCAGAATCGTCTCGGTGGCTCGCATCCGCAATAGAAGCTGCGACCCAACCTCGGCCACCACGGCTGCGCAGCTCAATCCCAGTCAATGGCACTATTCCTGACAGCAACGATAAGAAGATAATTGAGGATTTAGTTGCTTCATATCCAGGGGTCATGACTTACAAAGTGAAGGTAGGAGCGAATCTCAGCGAAGATATTGTTCGACTTGCACGAATCCGATCACTTGGTCGCAAAGTCAATATTCGAATCGATGTTAATGGTCTGTGGAGTGTGGAGCAGGCACTTACCAACCTCTACGCCTTCTATGAAAATGTTGGACCATTTGAGTATGTGGAACAACCTTGTGCAACGCTGGATGAGATGCGGGAACTGAAGAACAAGATTCACATTCCACTGAAGATTGCAGCTGATGAGGTAATTCGTAAAGCAGAAGATCCATTTGCAATTGACCTTAAAGGCGCTGCAGATATTGTGATGCTTAAAGTTCAACCTCTCGGTGGAATTACTCGCTCTCTTGCAATCGCAGAACATCACGGACTTCCTGCGGTGGTTTCAAGTGCGTTAGAGAGCGCCGTTGGCATTAATTATGGTGTTGAGCTTGCCGCATCTCTTAAGGATCTCAACTTTGATTGTGGTTTGGCGACTGGCTCATTGATGGCGAAGAATGTTGCAGAGCTGCCAATAGTTGATGGATCACTCGCTGTGAGTGACTTAGATATCAACTTCGATAGCCTTGATGTTGCACCAGATCGCTATGAATGGTGGAAGAATCGAGCCATGCGCTGCGCTGAGGTCTTAGGAATCTAATGAATCAATCAACGACTTTAGCTCGCACCATTGTTCGCCAGATAGTTGAAGCTGGTGTCACCGACGTTGTTATCTCGCCAGGCTCTCGCAATGCACCGCTGACAATGGCTTTCTATGCAGCATCTGAGCGCAACTTGATCACCATCCACACTCGTATCGATGAGCGAACCGCAGCTTTCTTTGCTTTAGGTATGGCAAAGGCGAGTGGACGTCCAGTTCCAATCATCTGCACGTCAGGAACTGCCGTTGCTAACTATCATCCTGCTGTCTTAGAGGCCTCACACTCCAACATTCCACTACTTGTTATCACCGCAGATCGCCCCGCAGAGTTGCGCCGGACCGGTGCCAATCAGACAACTGAACAAGCACGCATCTTCGGCAAAGCCGTTCGCTACTTCGCTGATATCTCAGGGCCTGCCTATCCGATGGAGCTTCCATTTAACTCACTTCAATCTGGTCCTGTGCATTTGAATGTGCAGTTCCCGGAACCGCTCAGCGCCGATGACGAGAGTGATTGGCTTGCCGGAATCACCATCAAGCGACCAAGAGAATTTGATCGAAAACTTCCTGGAACTTTCTATACAAAATCAACTCGAGGAGTTTTGGTCATTGGCCATGATCGCGGGGGATTAGCAGTTGTTGATGTTGCCGCCTTCGCCAAAGAACTTGGCTGGCCAGTAGTTGCTGAAGATCCACTCTCTTTTCCTGATGCGCTCTCCCATGCAAGTATCTTCCTCACATCACAGGTAATCACAGATGAGTTGGCACCAGATACCGCAGTTGTTATTGGTCGCACCACTCTTTCACGTTCTATCAATCGTTTAATCGCCACAGCGCGCAAGACCATCGTGATCGATCCACGGATTATTACAGTCGACACAGATCGCGTTGCAGATCAGAAATTTGCCGGACTGCCAAAGGTTGAAGCTCCTCTTGCGGATTCTGAGTATGCAGATCGATGGAAGAAGTATTCCGATCGCGCTGCAAAGAAGATTGGTGAGATGACTCAATGGTCAGAGGCCCTCGTTGCCCGCGAGATTGGCAACGGTTTAGCTTCAGGGCAGAGCCTCTTTATCGCTTCATCTCGCCCAATTCGCGATATTGAAGGTTTTGCCTCTGCACGAAGCGGCATCGAGACCTTTGCCAACCGTGGTCTTGCAGGTATTGATGGCAATATCTCAACAGCACTAGGAATTGCCGCCACTCGTAAAGAGACTGTGGCAGTCCTAGGAGATTTAAGCTTCCTCCACGACCTCACAGGACTTATTCAGCAAGAAGATATCAATCTAAAGATCATCGTGATTGATAACAACGGTGGAGGGATCTTCTCCACCCTGCCTCACCGTGGAGTCAGCGGCTTTGAAACAATCTTTGGAACCCCTCATAACCTGGATATAAAGAAGATTGCAGAGAGTTTCGGTTTAGCTACCGCCTCAGTAAAGAACCAATCAGAGTTACAAGCTGAGCTCAAAAAACCAGTCAAAGGCCTATCTCTTCTGGTTGTTACCGTTCCAGATCGTGAGAGCAACGCAGATCACCTCAAAGCGATCTATGACTCTATGCGTTCTATTTAAAGGGCAGATTTCATTGCGCTGAACTTCGCGCTACTTTCGGCAAGTTCAACTACCGGATCAGAACCTGCAACGATTCCACACCCTGCAAATATTCGAATCTCATTCTCGGTTACCTGACCAGAGCGAAGAGCAATGCCGAGCTCACCATCACCGCGCGCATCAATCCATCCAACAGGACCGGCATAGCGCCCACGATTCATTCCCTCAATCTCATCGATGACATCGAATGCGATATTGCGTGGTGTTCCACAGACAGCTGCAGATGGGTGGAGTGATTTCAATAGCGCAAAGGCATCGATGTGATGGGCAGATTCTAAAAGCGCTCCAGTCACATCAGTAGCAAGGTGCATGACATTTGCTAGGTGAAGCACAAATGGTGCATCGGGAACGTTTGTTGATGAGCAGAATGGTTCAAGTGCTTCAGCGACAGAGCGGACTGCATATTCATGCTCTTCTAAATCTTTGGAGGAACGTGCAAGTGATCCTGCTAGAGCTAAGTCGCGCGCATCATCACCGGTCTTTGGGATTGTTCCTGCCAGAACGCGCGATGTCACCATGCCGCGAGAGAGGCGAAGGAGGAGCTCTGGCGTTGCACCGATCAAACCGTTAACTGAAAAGACCCAGGTGGCAGGGTAGTTGTCAGATAATTTATTGAGGATGGGGCGAACATCAATGCCCGCCTCTGTTGTTGCAATCAAATCTCGCGCGAGAACAACCTTTTCGATCTCAGATTTATCAATCTTTGCAATCGCTTGTGCGACTCGACTCTCCCATTGTTGTTCGGTCAAAGTCCCTTGCTGCCATTGAAAAATCTGTTGCGCATAATCTGGAGCGGTATCAATCACTGGCGGTTGCGCACCATCGCCAATCCATGTGATCCAGGAGTTCTCGCCTTTCTTGCCAACAATGACGCGGGGGATTACCGCTACAGATTCCTCATTACGGTCAAAGCTAAATGATGTGAAGAGAACCGGGCCTGTTCCTGAGCCATGCACAGCATTAGAGATTGAGAATGTCTCTAGCTGTTGATGCCACCAGGTGCGGACCTGATCAAAGCGATCTCGACCCTTTACGGTAATTGATGCGTATTCGCCCCAACCCACAAGACCATCTCCGCCACGGACCCATGAATATTGGGCATCTGCAGGAAGTAGTTGCAGAAGTGGCAGATGTGAACCAATGCGATTGGTTGTTACGGGAACAAGTGAGGGCATCTAGTTGCTATTACTTGTTGAGCTCAGTTGCGATCTTGCGCCAGATCAAAGGAAGTGAAGTTCCAACAATTGCAATCTTCAAGACTTCACCGAGAATAAAAGGTGTGAGACCGGCTGAGATTGTCGCTGACCAAGAGAGGTCGAGCGAGTTATGGAGCCAGACCAGACCGAAACCAAAGATTGTGATCTCACCGAGAATGAGTGCAGGAAATGAAGTTACAAACTTCTGATCCGCTTTGCGATCGGCAAGGTATCCGAGGAGCAGTGATGCAACGAGCATTCCAATGAGGTATCCACCGGTTGCGCTTAGGACGCGATCGAGACCGTGGCTAGGAAGAGTCTGCGATGGAGCAAAGATTGGAGCGCCAGCGATTCCAGCGAGAATGTATGTGGCAAAAGTTGTCACAGCTAAGCGAGCGCCATAGGTCGTTCCAACTAGGAGGGCAGCAAGCGTCTGGCCTGTAACAGGAACGGGAGAACCTGGAACTGGAATTGAGATTTGAGCCATCAAGGCGATAAACACGACGCCACTGACGATGAAGAGAGCGTGTGTCAGCGCTGTGCTGCGTGGTGCGACGACGGCGCGGAGAGTTGCTGTTGATGACATCGAGGGCTCCTTCAATTCAGTACTGAAAATGTGAAAACCATTTAAAGTTGTGGCCAAGCCTACCTTTGCGCCAGACTACCCACATGTCAGGAGCAGAGAAGCCAGAAGGCGATAAGCAGGGAACCCGCGCGGATTTGAGTAAGAATCCAGGTGAGGTTGCCGCGATGTTCGATGGCGTGGCAAAGCGATATGACCTCGTCAATGATCTCCTGAGTCTTGGCCAGACGAAGAGGTGGCGTAGAGCGGTCACCAAGCTGATCGACCCAAAGCCTGGGATGAAGATCCTCGATATGGCGGCAGGCCCCGGGGCTAGCTCAGAGCCGCTCTTTAAGCGTGGGGCAGAGGTCACCTCCGCTGATTTCTCCCATGGAATGCTCGATGCCGGTCGCAAGCAGCGCCCCTACCTGAATTTTCAATGGGCAGATGCCCTAGCCCTTCCCTTTGAGGATAACTCCTTCGATCTCTACACCATCTCCTTTGGCCTCCGTAATACTCATAAGACGAGCCAGGCGCTCAGAGAGGCGCTCCGAGTGGTCCGCCCTGGCGGCCGTTTAGTTATCGTCGAGTTCTCAGCCCCTACATGGCGTCCGTTTCGTACCATTTATACCAATTACCTGATGAGCGCCCTGCCATGGATCGCAAAAAAGACATCTTCAAACCCTGAGGCCTATATCTACCTTGCCGAGTCAATCAAGGCTTGGCCAGATCAGGCGGCGCTCGCTGCCATCATCGATGAGGCTGGTTGGTCGAAGGTCGCTATCACGAATCTGACGGGCGGGATTGTCGCAGTACATATGGCGGTAAAACCTTAGCTATTGACGCAGTTCACATAGTTGAGAAGGCGTTGGGATAACTCCTACTCTCCGTTGCACCTAGAATTACGCCCCGTGAGCGCTAATCCATATCTGCCAATCATCATCCTCTTCGCCATCGGTTTCGGCTTCGCCGCATTCTCGGTCGGCATTGCAGCTATCACGGGCCCGGCTCGATATAACCGGGCGAAGCAAGAGGCATATGAGTGCGGAATCGAACCTTCACCACAAGCGCTCGAAGGTGGACGTTTCCCGGTGAAGTACTTCCTCACCGCAATGCTCTTTATCGTCTTTGATATTGAAATTGTCTTCCTCTATCCATGGGCAGTCTCCTTTGATGCGCTCGGACTCTTCGGTCTTGTGGAGATGGGAATCTTTATCGCAACGGTCTTCGTTGCATATGCATACGTCTGGCGACGTGGCGGATTGGAATGGGATTAAGCCATGGGACTAGAAGAGAAATTACCTAGCGGAATTCTTCTTTCAACAGTTGAAGGTCTTGCAGGTTATATGCGCAAGAGCTCTGTCTGGCCTGCAACATTCGGTCTTGCATGTTGTGCGATTGAAATGATGGCACTTGGTTCTTCACCAAAGCATGACATCTCTCGTTTTGGAATGGAGCGCTTTAGCGCATCACCACGTCAAGCAGATTTGATGATCGTTGCCGGTCGCGTCTCACAGAAAATGGCACCAGTTCTTCGACAGATTTACGATCAAATGACTGCGCCTAAGTGGGTTATCTCCATGGGTGCATGTGCTTCATCAGGTGGAATGTTTAACAACTACGCAATTGTGCAGGGCGTGGATCACGTGGTGCCGGTAGATATCTATCTTCCTGGTTGCCCACCACGTCCAGAGCAGTTGATGGATGCAATCATTAAATTGCATGAACAGATTTCAGATACCAAGCTCGGTGCAAACCGCGAAGCTGTCATAAAAGCAGTAGAACAGGCTGCTTTGAAGGCTAAGCCAACAATCCAGCTTGGAAACCTCCCACACGAAGGGATGTTTGCATAATGTCAGAGCAAGAAGGCATGTTCGGAGTTTCAGGTACTGGTGATACATCAGGTTACGGCGGATTAGTTCGCACAGTGACAAACCCGGGTTCAACAGAGCGCCCTTACGGCGGATACTTTGATCAACTCGCAGATGATCTCGAGCGCGCATATCCAGATTTCGCAGATGCAATTACCAAGGTAGTTGTCGATCGTGGTGAATTAACACTTCATGTGAAGAAGGAGCGTCTCGTTGAGGTTGCAAAGATTCTTCGCGATAAGTTGCTCTTTGAAATGTGTATGGGAGTCTCTGGAGTTCACTATCCAGAGCGCACAGGTTGCGAACTTGTTGCCCTCTATCCATTGCTCTCGATGACAAAGAACCAGCGTGTTCGTCTTGAGGTCTGCACATCAGAAGTTGATCCACATATCCCATCACTCGTTGAGGTCTATGGTGGAAACAATTGGCACGAACGTGAAACTTTCGACATGTTTGGAATCATCTTCGACGGCCACCCAGGTCTCACTCGCATCTTGATGCCAGATGATTGGGATGGACATCCACAACGTAAGGATTATCCACTCGGCGGAATTGCAGTCGAATATAAGGGTGCGACAACACCGGCTCCACAGAACCGGAGGTCATACAAGTGACAACTTTTGATCCATATGCAGCAACCCGTGAAACCACTGAAGGAACTGTCTATTCGGTAACCGGTGGCGACTGGGATTCATTGGTTTCAGAGATCGGTGAGGCAAAAGAAGAGCGCATCATTGTCAATATGGGTCCACAGCACCCATCTACACACGGTGTATTACGCCTTGTTCTCGAGCTTGAAGGCGAGACAGTTACCGAGGTTCGCCCAGGTATCGGTTACCTCCACACAGGTATTGAGAAGAACATGGAATACCGTTCTTGGACACAGGGCACAACATTTGCCACACGTATGGATTACCTCTCACCAATCTTTAACGAGACTGCTTACTGTCTTGCAATCGAGAAGTTGCTCGGAATCACAAACGATATTCCAGAGCGCGCTTCCATCATCCGCGTCTTGATGATGGAGCTCAACCGCATCTCATCACACATGGTTGCACTCGGCACCGGAGCTCTCGAGCTCGGTGCGATGGGCCCAATGTTCTTTGCATTCCGCGAACGTGAGGCTGTTCTCGATACCTTCGAGGCAATCACAGGTCTACGTATGAATATGGCTTATGTCCGTCCAGGTGGAGTCCAGCAAGATCTTCCAGAGGGAATGACAATTCGCCTCCGTGAACTTGTTAAAGAACTCCGTAAGAACTTTAAAGATAACGAGCGACTTCTCGTTGGCAATACGATTTGGATGAAGCGCACAGAGGGAATCGGTTATCTCGATCTCGCTGGTTGCACCACACTTGGAATTACAGGACCTGTACTTCGTTCAACAGGACTTCCTTGGGATCTTCGTAAGATGCAGCCTTACTGTGGATATGAGAATTACGAATTCGATGTCATCACAGCAGATACATGTGATGTCTACGGACGTTTCTTGATTCGCATGGCAGAGCTCGAGCAGTCACTTCGCATTATTGAACAAGCAATCGATAAGTTGGATGCAACTCATGGTCAGCCAGTAATGGTTGCCGATAAGAAGATTGCATGGCCAGCACAGCTTGCACTTGGCGCAGATGGACTTGGTAACTCACTCGATCACATCCGCGAAATCATGGGCTCATCTATGGAGTCTTTGATTCACCACTTTAAGTTGGTAACAGAGGGCTTCCGCGTTCCTGCGGGCCAGGCTTATGCAGCGGTGGAATCACCACGTGGTGAGCTTGCAGCGCATATCGTCTCTGATGGCGGAACAAAGCCATATCGCGTTCACTTCCGTGAACCATCATTTAACAATCTTCAATCTACATCTGCAATGAGCGAAGGTGGAATGGTTGCCGACATCATCGGCGCTGTTGCATCTATCGATCCTGTAATGGGAGGCGTTGACCGATAATGACAACCGTTAACTCACAACTGAATTCAGATGTTATGAACAGCATCGTTGCGCGCTATCCGCGCAAGCGCTCTGCAATCATGCCACTGCTGCACTATGTGCAATCAATCTTTGGCTACATCACAAATGAAGGAATCGAGACAATCTCTCAGGTTCTTGAGATTGAAACCGCAGAAGTCTCTGCCGTTGCAACTTTCTATACCCAGTACAAGTTCAAGCCAACTGGTGAATATCACATCGGTGTCTGCACAAACACATTGTGCGCAATCATGGGTGGAGATCAGATTCTTGAATCACTCAAAGAGCATCTCGGTCTTGAAAATGATGGCGTAACAGATGATGGAAAAGTCTCGATCGAACATATTGAGTGCAACGCAGCTTGTGACTATGCGCCAGTTGTTATGGCCAACTGGGAGTTCTATGACAACCAGACCGTTGCATCTGCAAAGGCGCTCGTTGATGGAGCTCGTGCCGGTAATCCACCTGCACCAACTCGCGGTCCAAACCGTCTTGTTACCTTCAAAGAGGCATCTGCAGTTCTTGCAGGTCTCGATGATGGACTTGCCCACGAAGGTGTTCAGGCAGGCGAACCAACTCTGCTCGGCCTCAAGCTTGCAAAGGAAGGAAAGTAAATGTCTCTCCTGACTCCTGTTCTCTCAGCCCACTGGGATGAGAAAGATTCATTTACTATCGATGCATATAAGCGCAATGGTGGATATCAGGCAGCTGCAAAGGCGCTTGCTATGGATCCAGATGCAGTGATCCAACTGGTTAAAGATTCAGGACTTCGCGGTCGCGGTGGTGCAGGCTTTCCCACCGGAATGAAGTGGGGCTTTATCCCACAGGGTGATAACAAGGATCACTATCTCGTTGTGAACGCTGATGAGTCAGAGCCAGGAACATGTAAGGACATGCCACTATTGATGGCAAACCCACATGTTCTCGTTGAAGGCGTGATCATCGCTGCATATGCAATTCGCGCAAAGCATGCCTTTATCTATATTCGCGGCGAGGTAACCCACGTTGCCCGTCGTCTCAACCAGGCGATTGCTGATGCATATAAGGCAGGTTACCTCGGTAAGAATGTATTTGGAACCGGTAACGATATTGATCTCGTTCTCCATATTGGTGCAGGTGCCTATATCTGTGGCGAAGAGACTGCCCTCCTTGATTCACTTGAAGGATTTCGCGGACAACCTCGACTTCGTCCACCTTTCCCAGCAATCGCTGGCCTCTACGCACGTCCAACTGTTGTGAACAATGTTGAGTCAATCTCAGCTGTTCCTGCAATCGTTGCCAATGGCGCAGAGTGGTACCAATCAATGGGAACAGAAAAATCTAAGGGTGCAACTCTTTACTCACTCTCAGGCCACGTTAATAACCCAGGTCAGTTTGAAGCACCTCTTGGAATTACCCTCCGTCAGATTCTTGAACTAGCAGGCGGTATTCGTAACGGCCATAAGTTGAAGTTCTGGACCCCAGGTGGTTCATCAACACCACTCTTTACTGATGAGCACCTCGATGTTCCACTCGATTACGAAGGCGTTTCCGCAGCAGGTTCGATGCTCGGTACAAAGGCTCTTCAAATCTTTGATGAGACAACATGTGTTGTCCGTGCAGTTCTTCGTTGGACAGAGTTCTATAAGCATGAATCATGTGGAAAGTGCACACCATGCCGTGAAGGCACATGGTGGTTGGTACAGATCTTGCGTGATCTCGAAGAAGGAAAGGGTAGCGAGGCTGATCTTCAGAAGCTCCTCGATCTCTGCGACAACATTATGGGCCGTTCATTCTGTGCGCTCGGTGATGGAGCCACAAGCCCAATCACATCTTCGATTAAGTATTTCCGTGACGAATACATCGCCCACGTAACAAGTGGTGGATGTCCATTCGATGCATCAAAGTCAACTCTTTTTGCGGAGGCTAAATAAATGACGACGCAAGCAACTTCACCAACAGAGGTAACTCCAGTTGAGATGATCACCGTTGTAATTGATGGCTTTGAGGTCACAGTTCCTAAAGGCACATTGATTATTCGTGCCGCAGAAAAACTTGGTATTCAGATTCCACGTTTCTGCGATCATCCACTTCTTGATCCAGTCGGTGCTTGTCGCCAATGTCTTGTTGATGTTGAAATCAATGGTCGCGCATTTCCAAAGCCACAGGCCTCATGTACAATTCCAGTAGAGCCAAATATGATCGTAAAGACTCAGCTCACATCAACTGTTGCCGATAAGGCGCAGAAAGGCGTGATGGAGTTGCTTCTTGGTAACCACCCACTCGATTGCCCAGTCTGCGATAAGGGCGGCGAATGTCCTTTGCAGAACCAGGCGATGAGCAATGGAAATGCAGAGTCACGTTTAACTGGTTACAAGCGCACCTTCGAGAAGCCAATCAACATCTCTTCTCAGGTTCTTCTGGATCGCGAACGTTGCGTTCTCTGTGCTCGCTGCACACGTTTTTCAAACCAGATTGCTTCAGATCCATTTATCACTCTCAACCACCGCGGTGCGCTGCAGCAGGTGGGTATCTATGAGAACGATCCATTTAACTCATACTTCTCTGGCAACACAGTTCAGATCTGCCCAGTGGGAGCGCTCACCGGTGCTTCATACCGTTTCCGCGCACGTCCATTCGACTTGGTCTCAACACCATCTGGCTGTGAGCACTGTGCATCTGGTTGCGATATGCGTACCGATGTTCGTCGCGGCAAGACACTGCGTCGCCTTGCAGGAGATGATGCAGCAGTTAATGAAGAGTGGAATTGCGATAAGGGCCGTTGGGCATTTAAGTACATCACCTCAACAGATCGCCTCACACAACCAATGGTGCGAAATGCTGAAGGAATTCTTGTTGAAGCATCATGGCCAGAGGCGCTTGCTGCAGCTGCGGCAGGACTTAAGGGAAAGCGTGCAGCTGTTCTCACAGGCGGTCGTGTAACTACAGAAGATGCATACGGTTATGCAAAGTTTGCCCGTATTGCTTTGAAGACAAACGATATTGATTTCCGCGCCCGCGTTTCAGGTGCTGAAGAAGGCGATTTCCTCGCAGCGAAGGTTGCTGGAAACTTCAACGTTCACTACAGCGATATCGATTCAGCAGATCAGATTCTCTTAGTTGCATTTGAGCCAGAGGAAGAATCACCAATCGTCTTCTTGCGTATCAATAAGAACTTTAAGAAGCGCGGCCTCAAGGTCACATCAGTGGCGACAAAGGGTTCAATTGCGATGGATAAGCTCAACGCTGAATTCATCAAGGTTGTTCCTGGCGCAGAGGCGGCAGCAGTTGCCGGCCTTTCACTCACCGCAAAGTCAGTAATTCTCGTGGGTGAGCGCGCCTCTGAATCAGCTGGTCTGATTTCAGCAGCTGTGGCACTTGCGGAAAAGAGCGGTGCAAAGCTTGCCTGGATTCCACGTCGCGCAGGCGAGCGTGGCGCACTTGAAGCAGGCGCATTCCCAACACTTCTTCCTGGCGGTCGTCCGGTTGCAGATTCAGCAGCGCGCGTCGATATCGCAGCTGCATGGGGCGTTGATTCACTTCCAGCAATACCAGGCCGCACCACACATCAGATTATTGAAGCCCTTGGCAACGATGAGCTCGATGCAGTCGTTGTCGGTGGCGTTGATGCATACGATCTCTTGCACTCAAGTAAAGTCCTTAACTCGCTCAAGAAGTCCTTCGTTGTCTCACTTGAGATTGCTTCTTCATCAGTAACTCAAGTTGCAGATGTTGTTCTTCCAGTAGCAGCAGTGACAGAGAAGTCCGGCTCATTCCTTAACTGGGAAGGTCGCGCACGATCATTTGATGCAGCAGTTGCAGAATCCCAAAACCGCAGCGATGTTCGCATCTTGTCAGCACTTGCAGATGCGATGGGCGAATCCATCATGCTCGGAACAGTCTCTGCCACAGCGCGTGAGATTGCACAGCTTGGTAAGTGGGATGGCGCACGTGCTCCATTTACACCGGTTGCTCCAGGCACAGCTCCTGCAGCATCTGGCGATCAAGCAGTTCTCACCTCATGGCGTCGCCTGCTCGATATGGGAACAATGCAGCGCGGTGAAGATAATTTGGCCGGCACGCGTCGTCAGACAGTCGCCGTCATCTCTGAAAAGCGCGCAGCAGCTGCTGGCGTTGCAACAGGTGATCAGGTGCGTATCTCTAATGCGTACGGTTCAATCACATTGCCAGTTCTCGTTGAAGATATTCACGATGATGCGGTCTGGATTCCACGTAATTCATTCGGTTCACAGGCACTCACCGCACTCGATGCGGTTCACGGCGAACTAGTAACGGTGGTGAAGGCATGACAACAGCAGAACTTCTAGGACAAGATCCAGGTTGGCTTGTCGCAGTAAAGGCAGTTCTTGTCTTTGCAATCTGCGTCGTATCAACGCTGATGGCTGTATGGACCGAACGTCGCGTCTTGGCAAAGATGCAGCAACGTACTGGTCCTAACCGTGTTGGCCCATTTGGTCTTCTGCAATCACTCTCTGATGGTGTGAAGCTCGCTCTTAAAGAGGACATCATTCCGGCAGCTGCAGATAAGGTCGTCTTTATCGCAGCGCCAATCATCGCTGCAGCGATGTGCTTTATGTCCTTTGCTGTAATCCCAATGACTGGCGTTGTCACACTCTTTGGTCGTGAAACAGCGATGCAGTTGACCGATATCCCAGTCGGCGTTCTCTATATCTTGGCGGTTACATCAATCGGTGTTTACGGCGTTGTCCTTGCAGGTTGGTCATCAGGTTCTACATACCCACTACTTGGTGGTCTTCGTTCAAGTGCCCAGGTCATTTCATATGAAGTGGCGATGGGTCTCTCACTCGTTGCGGTCTTTATCTACGCCGGATCGATGTCTACTTCGGATATCGTCGCTTCACAGCACGATCACATCTGGAACGCAGTCGTCTTGTTCCCATCATTTGTTATCTATGTAATCTCAATGGTCGGCGAGACAAACCGCGCACCATTCGACTTGGCAGAAGCAGAAGGTGAGCTCGTTGGTGGTTTCCACACTGAGTACTCATCACTGAAATTCGCGCTCTTCTTCCTCGCGGAATACGTCAACATCATCGCGGTTTCTGCTCTTGCAACAACGCTATTCCTCGGTGGTTACCACGCACTTCCTGGCCTTGGTTTTACTGAGGCTTGGCTAGGTGGCTGGTTTGGAATCATCTGGTTCTTCCTTAAGGTGAACCTCTTCTTCTTCCTCTTTATGTGGCTCCGTGCATCACTGCCACGTCTTCGCTATGACCAGTTTATGAAGTTTGGCTGGAAGGTACTTATCCCAGCTTCACTCGTTTGGATCATGGTCGTTGCAACCCTTCGCGTTATTCAGCAGAACGGCGCTTCACGTGCGGTGGCACTTGCCTTCGCACTGGGAGTTGTTCTGATTGTTATGGCAATTTCAACGCTCTTTGAGAAGTCAAAGGCAGATGCTCGTAAGCCACTTCCTGAAGGTGAAGCTCCAGATTTCCCACTGCCACAGCTTCCAGGTGTTCAGTCTTTTAGCGCGTCAACACAGTCGCACACAGTGCAGTCAAATACTTCAGGAGGAAACAATGAGTAATTCATTAGAACCAAAGAAGTCTGGCGCTGCTAAAGACATCAACGATGTCTCATACGTTGAAGTCGAACAGCCAGGTCCTGCCTCACTCGGAAAGCAGTCACTTGGTTTCTGGGTCACATTCAAGACAATGTTTAAGAAGAACCTCAGCGTTCAATATCCAGATGTGAAGGCGCCAACGGAGGAACGTTTCCACGGACGTCATCAACTCAATCGCCACCCAGATGGACTTGAGAAGTGCATCGGTTGTGAGCTCTGTGCGTGGGCTTGTCCTGCAGATGCGATCTATGTCGAAGGTGGAGATAACACTCCTGGCAATCAAGTTTCACCTGGCGAACGTCATGGTGCGGTTTATCAGATTAATTATCTTCGTTGCATCTTCTGTGGTCTCTGCGTTGAGGCATGTCCAACTCGCGCTCTCACAATGACTAATGAGTATGAGCTTGCAGATGATTCACGCGAGAAGTTGATCTTTGAAAAGCAAGATCTCCTTGCTCCACTTCGCGCAGGAATGGTGATGTCACCACACCCAATGTATCCAGATATGGATGAGAACAATTACTACCGCGGTGAGGTCAAATCTGCCGATCCATCACAAGGTCCAATCTTCGATGGCACAACAGCGGGGGAGGCTAAGTAATGGTTATTCAGACTCCAGAAGCAGTGATGTTCTGGATCCTCGCTCCACTAGCTGTGATTTCAGCTCTTGGAATGTTGCTTGTGAAGAAGGCTGTTCACTCAGCTCTCTTACTTGCTTGGGTCATGATCACACTTGCTATCTTCTACATCGCACAAGAAGCCCTCTTCCTTGGCATCGTGCAGATCGTTGTTTATACCGGAGCGGTAATGATGCTCTTCCTCTTTATCCTTATGCTCGTCGGAGTTGATTCTTCAGATTCATTGACCGAGACAATTAAGGGTCTTCGCCCTATCGCGATTACTGCAGCTATCGGCTTCGGTGGCTTGATGGTCGCTCTTATTGGTCGCGCAACAATCGGTCGCGATCCTGTTGGACTTGAAGGCGCAAATGCCGAAGGCAATGTCCAGGGACTAGCGAAATTGCTCTTCTCTGATTATGTCTGGCCATTTGAAGTTGTCTCAGCGCTCTTGATCACCGCAGCACTTGGTGCAATGGTCTTGGCACATCACGAGCGCACAGTCGCTCGTCCAACACAGCGCGAGAGCGCAATCGCTCGTTTCCGTACTGGTTCGCTAGCAAGTGCTGCTGGCCTTCCAGGCCCAGGAGTCTTTGCTCGCCACAACGCAGTGGATGTTCCTGCACTTCTTCCAGATGGAACTCCTGCACCAACCTCGATTTCAGCAACGCTGAAGGCGCGTGGAGATATGCTCGAATCATCTCCATTCCAGCTCGATGTGGTTGATACAACTGTTGTGGAGGAGAAGTAATGAATCCAAATAACTACCTCTACCTCGCGGCGCTCCTCTTCACCATTGGAGCAATCGGCGTCGTTGTTCGCCGCAATGCCATCGTCGTCTTTATGTGTGTTGAGTTGATGCTCAATGCTGCAAACCTCGCATTTGTAACCTTCTCACGTATCAATGGCACGCTGGATGGACAGGTCACCGCCTTCTTCACCATGGTCGTTGCAGCCTGTGAAGTAGTAGTTGGTCTAGCCATCATCGTGGCGATTTATCGCTCACGCCGATCAGCATCTGTTGACGATGCTAGTTTGTTGAAGCGATAGCCATGAGCACATCATCATCAATCGTCTATCTCATCGCTCTGCCACTACTTGGCGCAGCAACCTTGCTATTGGGCGGACGCCGCACTGATAAGTGGGGCCACCTCTTCGCAACAGCGATGGCTGCTAGCTCATTTGGCGTTGGCCTCTATCAGCTCTCTGCGATGCTTTCTCGTCCAATCGAAGAGCGCGCAGTCACACAGAAGCTCTTCTCATGGATCGCTGTCGGTGAATTTAATATCGATGCAGCTCTCCTCCTTGATCAGCTCTCTATCTGTTTTGTTCTTCTTATTACCGGTGTGGGTACCTTGATCCATATCTACTCAATCTCATATATGTCTCATGATGAGAACCGACGCCGCTTCTTTGCATACCTCAACCTCTTTATTGCAGCGATGCTGCTCTTGGTTCTCGGTAACTCATATCTCAATCTCTATGTTGGTTGGGAAGGCGTAGGTCTTGCCTCTTACCTCTTGATTGGTTTCTGGAACCAGAAGCCGGCATATGCAACAGCCTCTAAGAAGGCATTTGTGATGAACCGCGTGGGCGATATGGGTCTCTCATTTGCCATCATGATCGCCTTTGCAACTCTGGGCACAACCACTTTCGCAGGCGTTGCAGAGCATGCGCATCACGCATCTGAGGCAGCGCTTACTGCAATCGGCATCATGCTTGTGATTGCTGCTGCTGGTAAATCAGCACAGTTCCCATTGCAGGCATGGCTCGGCGATGCGATGGCAGGTCCAACTCCTGTATCTGCATTGATTCACGCAGCAACAATGGTTACTGCAGGTGTCTACCTCATCGTCCGCTCGAACTTCATCTTTGAGGCAGCGCCTACTGCGCAGCTCGTTGTCGTTATCGTCGGTGCGATTACCTTGATCTTCGGTGCCCTTGTGGGTACTGCCAAAGATGATATTAAGAAGGCACTTGCTGCCTCAACAATGTCTCAGATTGGTTACATGATCCTCGCTGCCGGCCTTGGCCCAGTGGGTTATGTCTTTGCAATCATGCACTTGCTTACACACGGCTTCTTCAAGGCGAGCATGTTCCTTGGTGCAGGTTCTGTGATGCACGGTATGAACGATGAAGTGAATATGCGAAAGTTTGGAAATCTTCGTAAGTTCATGCCGATCACCTTCGTCACCTTCGGATTTGGTTACCTTGCCATCATCGGCGTTCCGCCATTTGCTGGCTTCTACTCCAAGGACGGCATCATTGAAACTGCCTTTAATGCAGGTGGATTCAAGGGTCTGCTCTTGGGTGGAATCACACTCCTTGGCGCAGCAATCACGGCTTTCTACATGACACGCGTTATGGTCCTTACCTTTACCAGCAAGGCACGTTGGGATGACGATGCCCATCCACATGAATCTCCAGCTTTGATGTGGATCCCAATTGCGATTCTTTCAATCGGATCTATCGCATCAGGATTCCTCTTCAAGCAGGGCGATGCTCTCGCTAACTGGCTCAACCCAGTATTTGGCGAGCATGGTGAGCACCATGAAGAGCATATGTTTGCGCCCATTGTCGTCTCAGCAATGGCGATGACTGCAGTCATCATCGGTGTGACAATCGCACTTCGCAAATATCAATTCGCTGAAGTTTCCAAGGAAGCTCCAGAGAATGTCTCCATCTTCACCCGCTTTGCTCGTCGTGACCTTGGACAGGATGCTTTCAATGAGGCGGTCTTTATGCGTCCAGGTCAATCACTGACAGATGCTCTGGTCAAGACAGATGAGAAGGTGGTCGATGGCGCAGTCAGCGGAATTGGACGCCTGGCAATTGCATCGGGCTCCGTCCTTCGCAAATCACAGACCGGCTTTGCTCGCAGCTATGCAGCATTCATTCTTATCGGTGCGATTGTTCTGATCGCTGGAATCTGGGTGGTCACACAATGAGTTCACTAGTCACGCTCGGTCTTCTCCCATTGTTGGGATCGCTCATCGTTGCTGTTCTTCCTAACAGTAATGTTCTTCGCATCAAGCAGGCGGCACTGGCCTCAACAATCATCACCGCAATTTTCGGCCTCTATATCGCAACTCAATTCGTAGCGAAAGAGACTGCTTTCCAATTCGTTCAGAAGAACGAGTGGATCCCATCGTTTGCCATTAACTTCTCAGTGGGCGTCGATGGTCTAGCACTTGTCCTGATTGTGATGTCAGTTGTCCTGACTCCGATTGTCGTGCTTGCTGGATGGAATGAATCTGAAGGTGGACGTTGGTCTGCCAAGGTCTTCTACATCTTGATCCTCGTTCTCGAAACGATGATGATCGGCGTCTTTGCAGCAACAGATGTCTTCTTGTTCTATGTCATCTTCGAAGCGATGCTGATCCCGGTTTACTTCCTCATCGGTGGATATGGAACAGGTGAACGCGCAGCTGCCGCTGTGAAGTTCTTGCTCTACAGCCTCTTCGGTGGCCTCTTGATGCTCGCATCGATCATCGGAATCTATGTCGTCTCAAGTAACGCTGGATATGCAAGCTTTGATATCACCGAGCTGGCAAATCTCCACACCGTCATGAGCTCAACGACCCAGAACCTGCTCTTCCTTGGCTTCTTTATCGCCTTTGCGATTAAGGCTCCACTCTGGCCACTTCACACCTGGTTGCCAGATGCAGCTAAGGCTGGAACACCAGGAACATCCGTTCTTCTCCTCGGTGTTCTCGATAAGGTCGGAACATTTGGAATGATCCGCTTCTGTATCACGATCTTCCCGGATGCAAGCAAGACATTTACACCGGTCATCATTGTGCTCTCCGTGATCTCAATTCTCTACGGTGCATTCCTTGCAATCGGAGCTCGTGATTTAAAGCGTCTGATTGCCTACACATCAATCTCTCACTTTGGTTTCATCACCATGGGAATCTTTGCCATGACAACTCAGGGCCACTCAGGCGCTGCGCTCTATATGTTTAACCATGGATTCTCCACCGCTGCCCTCTTTATCGTGGGTGGTTGGATGATCGCCCGTCGTGGTTCTTCAACTATTGCTGATTTCGGCGGACTTCAGCGAGTGACTCCGGTTATGGCATGGATGTTCTTCATCGCAGGTATGTCGTCACTGGCACTTCCTGGACTTTCTAGCTTCGTCTCTGAATTCCTTGTTCTCGTTGGTACTTATACGAGATATCCAGTAGCTGCAGTAATCGCAACCTTCGGAATCGTTCTTGCAGCGTTGTATATCTTGATTCCCGTGCAGCGCGCACTTCATGGTCCAACAACTCCAGGTAATGAGAACCTTCCAGATCTCAACCTGCGCGAGAAGATTGCGATTGCACCTGTGATGGCAGTAATCATTGCCTTTGGTTTCTATCCATCACCACTTCTTAACATCATCAATCCGGCAGCAGCTCATGTCATTGAGTCTGCAGGATTTACCGATCCAGCTCCGACAGAGATTGCAGGTAAGTAAATGACTTTTACAGCCCCAGTGCTCGAATATGCACTCCTTGGACCGATGCTTATCGTGCTCGGTGGCGCAATTATCGGAGTCCTAATCGAAGCCTTCGCACGTAGTAGCGTCCGAGCATCTGCTCAACTCTTTGTATCAGTCACCGCGATTGTTACAGCACTTGCTCAGTTGATTCGCGTGCGTAATCAGGGTTCAACTACTCCTGCAATGGCAACGCTCACCTTTGATGGTGCAGGCGTGCTCCTCCAGGGAACAGTTCTCATTATTGCTCTGCTCTCAATCTTCTTGATTGCAGATCAAGATAACTTCACAGCAGCTGCTGCGGCAGTTCCTGGCTCACAGGAAGAGCGCGAGGCGCATCAGGCTCGCGTTCAGACCACCGAGGTCTTCCCGCTTACTCTCTTTGCCGTGGCCGGCATGATGCTCTTCCCGGTTGCTACTGACTTGATCACCCTCTTTGTGGCACTTGAAGTTCTCTCACTGCCGCTCTATCTCATGGCAGGTCTCTCACGTTATCGCCGTATGGCATCTCAGGAAGCAGCCCTTAAGTACTTCTTACTGGGTGCATTCTCATCAGCATTCTTCCTCTTTGGTGCAGCATTCCTCTATGGATATTCATCATCACTGACCTTTGCAGGCATTCAGGCAGCGGTAACTGGGGGAGCAGGAAACGATGTCTTCTTGCTCATCGGAATCGCCTTTGTCTCAGTCGGTCTCCTCTTTAAGATCGGCGCATTTCCTTTCCATGCCTGGTCACCCGATGTTTACCAGGGTTCACCAACTGCAATCACAGCATTTATGGCAGCTGCTACAAAGGTCGCCGCATTTGGGGCAATCCTTCGCATCTTCTATGTGGCATTTGCCAACGCTGAATGGCAGTGGCGTCCGCCGCTGATTGCAATTGCAATTGTGACAATGCTCTTCGGTTCACTTGTTGCGATCGCCCAGAAGGATGTTAAGCGCATGCTCGCTTACTCATCTATCGCCCATGCAGGTTTCCTTCTCGCCGGTGTCATTGCACTGAGCAAGGCAGGTCTTGAGGCGAGCATCTTCTATCTCCTTGCCTATG
>Ga0222712_10000142_pt1 | contig 99734 bp, 90 predicted proteins | sample C33_657DmetaG_FD_165043 | JGI IMG/M metagenome (GOLD analysis project Ga0222712, IMG submission 165043) | Estuarine water microbial communities from San Francisco Bay, California, United States - C33_657D | ecosystem: Environmental > Aquatic > Marine > Unclassified | place: USA: California... | reverse complement strand
TGCACCTATTTTCAACAAATTTATGGAGCATATCAGTTTAACTGAGTTAGAAATTCAGCGAAGAAAAAATTTACAGGCCATCATTGACATGGGAATTGAACCTTTTCCTGCAGAGGAATTTAAGGTAAGTCATCATGCCAAAGAAATACTCTCAGATTTTTCAGAGGAAAAGAATAATTTTCAAGATGTAATGATCGCAGGACGTCTCATGCAGAAAAGAATCATGGGTAAAGCCTCCTTTGCAGAGATTCAAGATAGTACAGGTAGAATCCAAGTCTATCTGAATCGGGATGAATTATGTCCAGGTGAAGATAAATCCGTTTACAATGATTTGTTTAAAAAATACATGGATATTGGCGACTTCGTCGGTTTTTATGGTAAGGTATTCAAGACCCAAACAGGTCATACCAGTCTGCATGCAAGTGCCATGACCTTTTTATCTAAATCTATCAAGCCTCTACCTATAGTCAAAACAGATGCAGAAGGTAACATACATGATGCTTTCTCAGATATCGAAATGCGCTACAGGCAGCGATATGTAGACCTAATAGTCAATAAAGGAGTAAAAGAAACGTTTATAGCACGTGCTAAAATTATTCAAGCTATGCGAGACTTCTTTTTAAATAAAGGATATATAGAAGTAGATACACCTGTCTTACAATCTATACCTGGAGGTGCTGCTGCTAGGCCATTTACGACACATCATAATGCACTCGACATTCCATTGTATTTAAGAATAGCCAACGAGCTATATCTAAAACGATTAATTGTAGGTGGATTTGAAGGCGTTTTTGAATTTTCACGAAATTTTAGGAATGAGGGAATAGATCGTACGCACAATCCTGAGTTTACTGCTATGGAAATTTATATATCCTATAAAGACTATCATTGGATGATGAATTTCACAGAATCTATGCTGGAGCATATCGTGCAAAAAGTCTATCAAAAATCTGAAATAGAATTTGATGGAAAAATGATACAATATGCAGGACCTTATGAGCGAATCAGCATGTATGATGTCATAAAAAAATATACAGGTACCGATATTTCAGCCATGAATGAAGGGGAGCTTAAAGCCTTCTGTAAAAGTCAAAGTGTCAGCGTAGATGATACTATGGGTAGAGGTAAATTAATAGATGAATTGTTTGGCGAAAAATGTGAAAAGCATTTGATTCAACCTACCTTTATTATCGATTACCCTATCGAGATGTCACCTCTTTGTAAAAAGCATAGAACAGACCCTCAGTTAACGGAGCGTTTTGAGTTATTTATCAATGGAAAGGAGGTAGCCAATGCCTATAGTGAACTCAATGATCCTATTGATCAATTGGAGCGATTCCAGGAGCAGTTAAAATTGGCAGAAAAAGGTGATGATGAAGCGATGATGATAGACATGGATTTTGTTCGATCTCTAGAATACGGCATGCCTCCGACCTCTGGACTCGGCATAGGAATAGATAGATTGTGTATGTTTCTGACCAATAATAAAACGATACAAGAGGTACTACTCTTCCCTCAAATGCGACCTGAAAAGCAGTCTTAATTTTTTTAAATATAAATAAAAAGATTTGTCTCCCTGTATGGCGAGAACTATTTTTTTGACCTAAAATCTGCATCAGTTATTAGGAAACGTCAAATCGCTTTTACAGTTTAAATGCAATTCCTATAGAATTGGCTATTTGCTTTCTATTTTTTCAATATGTTCTTCGCCTTTTGAATTGGTTAGTTTTATGAAATATAGACCATGATTCTTGATTTCCCATGCAAATTTTGGTTGATCTGGTGTGAGTGATAAATTTTTCACAAGCTTGCTAGACATATCATATATTTCCACTTTCATTGGACTGTTCAACTCCTTCACAGCTATATATTCACCATAGCTAACTATATTTGGAAATAAACTGATACCCTCCATATTTCCATTCGATATATTACTTCCGCCACTGCCATTCGCATTGATCTTCACTGAATATTCTTCCAACTTACAGCCATTTTTATCAGTAATAGTCACCCCATAAGTTCCCGCAGCTAATCCAGTTTGAGCTCCACCTGTTTTACCGTTACTCCATGTGTAGGTGTATGGAGGCGTTCCACCCTGACCTGTCACTGTAGCGGCAAAACTAGTAGGATAGGTAGTAACAGCGGTCACTTTCGCAGGATCACTCAACTGTACATCGAAAAATACAGAGGACCCATCTTGCAGCCTAACCTCGAGCGTATGCAGGCCCGCTCCTTTATTAGTAATTTCTTTACCGGAGACACTAGTACCATTGTAGAAATATGTATTGGTAGTCATACCAGTGCTGTCTAGGATTAAAAGCTTTCCATTGTTATCTCCATTACATGTAGGATTTACCCCTTGAAAACTAAAATTAATATCACGTAATCTAAATGCTTGTTTTGTTATCACGTTATCACCACAGGCAGACATTTTATTGAAAGCACGCACTTTCCAATAGAAATAAGTATTATTCAGTGCAGGTCCTAATTTGGAGGTAGGTACGGTGAGAAAAGTATCCGAAATCAAGGTATCTATCAGAAGGTCTGTGGGCAAAAAGTCATAACTATTATTAATTGTTGTATTAGTACTTTTACCTAAGGTTACTAGGTATTTTGTAGTGCCAGGCAAGCTATTAAATTTCAATTGGAAATTTTTTCGAGCAAAACGTGCATTGACATTGGTCTGTTGTTTAGGATAGAAATATGTAAAAGCCCCGATTTCAGGAAAAACAGGCACTTTTAATAGTAGAAGATCTTTTCTATCCGTATAGTTAGCCATGGCTGCTTCCATTCGTTTGGCTTGCAGTGGTGAAAAGGTATCCGAGCATTCATCATCCGAATAAGACATAAAATTTCTACCTATGACATTCATTTGTATGGTTTTGCCATTAGGGTCGGAAAATGGAGCACCTGAATAGGGGCATTTCCAACGCTGTGGAAGGTAATCTGGGTCTGTATCACAGAATCCATCTCCTTTTGTCAAACAATTAGCTAATGGTCCAGTTCTATCCACATTTTCCCATTCCGTTTTAGGATGCTGAGCTAAATTAGGAGGATAGGTATTCCCTTCCCACTTAAAAAAAGTATGACGAAGATCTAACCAATGACCCATTTCGTGGGGCAAGGTTTTATTTCCTGGATTTGAACAATCGAATTTTTCAGCAGAGGCCTGCATAAAAATTCCACTCCGCTGAGAAGGATCGTTCATTGTTGGGAAATCTGTCACATAGCCACAGGCGCCACTAGGATCATTCACCAAATATATATTGCAGTGATTTAATGTATTATACAGACCCATAAGTGTTATATCCTCAGGCTTTTGGATATCAAAATAGTTGTCAGATTTTATATAACTAATTGTGTCAATATAAAATCTAATATTGATTTTTGATTTCTCAAAATGGAAATTCATATCACAATGAATAAAATAAAGGTAATTTAGTGGATAACCACCAAAACCATTGCCTCTAGAAACAATGTGGTAATGAATAGGAATATAAGTAATAGAACGTGGACCTAAATAATCAGGATTAAGTTCTGGGCGACCTATATCTGCAATCCATTGATCATAATCCTTATCCTTAGTGCCGCATGAAAACTGGGCATGTGAATGAAAGGTAATAATGCATACAAGAAATAATAACTTAATTTTCATATATTTTATTTATAATTGTTTAATGTCTTTTATGTTCACTGGAATCGTTTGGTCTATCTTAATAGATTTACTAAATATAGCATAACCTACATTTACAGCTCCTAAACATCTTAAATCTACAGTTTTACCTGATACAATACTGATTATAGATGACAAATTGCCAATCAAATCTGAGATATTGATAACAAAACTTATCGGTATTTGAAAGTCTGAAAGCTTAGGAATGGTCATGATGGGTTCACTTATCTCTAATTTACCTAAATTTTTTCCCTCCGTCTGCACGGCTAGATTGATTCCGTTTATTTTTATACCGTCCACAGTATTGGGGTTATAGAAAAAAGCTGTATTCGAAACAGTGACTTCGGTACCATTGATTTTAGAAATCTGCCATTGTCCAATATTCTTGAATGTAGGCTCGGAGATTTTACAAGAAAGCAGATTGAAGCTGATTATTAAGAAAAAAATGTATTTCACTTCACAAATTTATTTAAATAAGAATTAAATGATAAAAAAATTATGCTAGTAGGCCTGCTTGCGACAAAACTATGTAAAGATTCCTGCGTTCGCAGGAATGACGAAGTCTCTGACCATTTGCGTCATTCCTAATGAAGCACAGCGGATTCAAGAGTCTCTTTAATAGTGGTTAAGATAAGCACTAACAGAAAAAAATTTATTCTTTTTTGTTGCATATCAAATTAGATGATTTTAGTTATTAAAATGTGTAAAATTCCAATAAAGCAGTCTATAAAGTATTTGGAAAATAGTTTCATTTAAAATGATAAAACAATTATATACCCTATACATTAACGAAACTTAGCACCTAATTATAAAAAATCTATTGACATTCAAAAAATAAGCATTATATTTGCATTCAGAAATAGACGGATAGAATTGATAGGGAAGCAGGTTTGCTTCCCTATTTTTTTAAACTAAGAGTAGAGAATGTATTTAGAAAAGATAAAAGAATGGGGTGAAGAGTTCTGCAAAGAGCATAATTTATTTCTAGTAAAAGTAGAACAAGCGGCAGGTGCCATAGAGGTTTATGCCGATGGAATGGATAATATAACGATAGAACAATGTGGTAAGCTGAGTAGATATATTCAAAATAAACTGGAGGAAGAATCAGATGATGTTTTAACTAAATTTTCATTTAATGTATCCTCTCCAGGAATGTCAAATCCGCTATTACATCCTTTTCAATACAAGAAAAGAATGGGAAAAAAACTGGAAATATTGACGAATGAAGGAATATCGATTGAAGGAGAAGTAAAGGATGTGAATGATACCAATGTAACCATAGTTCAGTTGATAGCTAAGAATAAAAAAACGAAAGAAGAAGAAAAAAAAATAGAACATATATTAAATTACACAGAAATTAAAAAAGCACTCATACCAGTACCCACAAATTTTAAAAAGAAATAACAATGAACACTATAGACTTAATCGATTCGTTCTCGGAGTTTAAAGAACAAAAAAACATAGACAAAGTCAAAATGATGAGACTTCTTGAAGATACATTCAAGACCTCGCTGAAGAAAAAATATGGTAATACGGACAATTTTGACGTAGTGGTCAACACGGACAAAGGTCAAATAGAAATCTACCAAATACGAACAATCGTAGAAGATGATGCTGTGGCAGACAAAGTCAAAGAAGTTGGAATCACTGAAGCCAAGTTGATAGACGAGAGTTTTGAGCTGGGTGAAGAGACCTATGAGCAGATAGAAATAAAGCAATTTACTAGACGCTCCATTATGGCTGCTAAGCAAACACTTAACTCCAGAGTCACTGAGTTAGAGAAAGATGAGGTGTACAAAAAGTACAAAGAAAGGGTAGGCGAAATCGTTCATGGCGAGGTATACCAGGTTTGGAAAAACGAAATCCTAATAATGGATGACGAAGGAAATGAATTGGTCTTACCTAAATCAGAACAAATAAAAAGTGATTTCTTCAAGAAAGGAGACACCGTTCGTGCTGTGATTAAAGATGTAGAACTTCGAAACAATTTACCAAAGGTTAGGTTGTCTAGAACGGACCCTAAATTTCTAGAAGCTATGCTTGAATTAGAAGTTTCTGAGATTATGGAAGGCATCATAGCGATTAAAAAAGTCGTTCGTGAGCCTGGTGAAAAAGCTAAGATAGCTGTAGAAAGCTATGATGATAGAATAGACCCTGTAGGCGCCTGCGTAGGAGTCAAAGGATCTAGAATTCATGGAATAGTGCGTGAGCTGCAAAATGAAAATATAGATATAATAAATTATACAACTAATTTTCCACTCTTTATTCAGCGATCTCTAGCACCTGCAGCTATAAACTCAGTAGAAATAGATGAAAAAAATAGACGGGTAAAGGTATGGTTAGAACCCGATCAGGTATCTCTAGCTATAGGTAAAAATGGAGTAAACATCAAGCTAGCTAGTAGACTGATAGATTATAAAATAGACGTTTATAGAGATATCGATACAGATGAGGAAGATATAGACCTCGATGAATTCAAAGACGAAATAGAGGGCTGGATTATAGATGAAATAAAAAAAGTAGGCTGCGACACAGCGAAGAGTGTATTAAGTCTTACCGTAGATGAATTAGCCAAAAGAGCAGATTTAGAAGAAGAAACGGTAAGAGACGTAATGCATGTTCTTAAATCAGAATTTGACAAATCATAAAAACACTCTTCTTTGAGATACCACAAGAAGAAAAAAATTATTCAAGAATAAAAAAATAAATGTCCTTAATAAAACCTACAAGATTAGCAAAAGCAGCATCCTACTTCAATGTAGCTAGGGAAGAGATTGTTCAATATCTCACTGAAAAGGGATTTTCTATAGCAGATAATCCTAACGCAAAGATAGAGGACGACATGTTTGCGGTGCTTAATGAAAAGTATAGCTCAGAACATGATCTGAAAGAAGAATCAGCTCAGTTTCTCTCACAGCACAATAAGCCAAGGGAGGAAAAATTAATCTCTGCAACGCTAAAGATAGAGAATAAAGAAGAAAAAGAAATCTTAGGTCCAGAAAAAGAAACTAATGATAAATTGGACCCTAATACTACTATCATTTCTGAGGAAACAATGGATAAAGTGGAGATTGAAAAACCAACAATTAAGCTAAAGATTTTAGATAAGATAGATATAGAAAATCTAGGTAATAAAAAACCTAAGAAAACGCTTACAAAGACAGAAAAGATAATCCCTACTGAAGAAGAAAAGGAATTAGAAGAGAATACTGTAGAAAAAAGGCCAAGGAAACCTAAGATTTCGGAAAACAAGTCAGAAGAATTATCAAATATAAATAATGCTGCGGCTACCCCTAAAGAGGATCCCAGTCTTGAAGAAGAGGACGAATCTGTAGAGCATATAGAAACCAGATTCCAGAAAATAGAAGGGCTAAAACAACTAGGAAAAGTAGATCTACAAAGTCTCGCCGCAGAAAAAAAGGAAAAACCTAAAAAGGAAAAGAAAGAAGAGCCGCCTAAGAGACCCATAGTAGAAAAAGTAAAAACGGAGGATGATATAGATGCTAAAAAGAAACGGTCAAGAATTAATGAAACAAGTCCTGAGAAGCAACGGGTAGTCATAGGCAGTGAACCTGATAAAGCAAAATTCTTCTTTGATAAGAAAAAGAAGAAAGATAAATTCGAAAAAGAAACGGTCACAGATGGACCAAAAAGACCCGAAAAACAAGCTCAGGTGCAGGTTCCCAAAAATCTGCGTCAGAAACTCCGCAAGAAGAAAAGAGATGACCATGCTGAAAAAGCCCAACAACTAGCTGATTTTGAAAATGATGGTAAGTTAAGAATTACAGAATTTATAACTGTCAGCGAGTTAGCATCACTCATGAATAAGCAGCCAACAGAGCTTATAACTTTCTGTTTTGGTATGGGGTTAGTCGTTTCGATAAACCAAAGACTAGACGCTGAAATAATTGAGCTATTAGCCTCAGAATATGATTATGAAGTAGAATTCATTTCTGTAGAAGATAGCACAGAAATAGAAGAGGAAGAGGACAATCCTGAAGACCTAACATCTAGAGCTCCTATTATTACAATTATGGGACACGTAGATCATGGTAAAACCTCGCTACTAGATTATATTCGAAATGCAAATGTAGCTAATAAGGAAGCTGGCGGAATCACACAACACATTGGTGCCTATGACGTAAAAGTCCCTAAACATGATAGAAAAATTACCTTTATAGATACTCCAGGTCACGAGGCATTTACGGCGATGCGTGCCAGAGGAGCTAAATTAACCGACGTGGCGATCATAGTTGTGGCAGCAGATGATAAGGTAATGCCGCAAACTCGGGAAGCTATTAGTCATGCGCAGTCGGCTAATGTGCCTATGATATTTGCTATCAATAAAATAGATAAACCGGGGGCTAACCCTGAAGGTGTTCGGACTCAATTATCTGAGATGAATATCCTTGTAGAAAGCTGGGGAGGTAAATTTCAGGATCAAGAAATATCTGCAAAATCAGGATTGGGTATAGAAGAACTTTTAGAGAAAATACTTCTCGAAGCGGATATGCTCGAGCTCAAAGCTAATGCTAAAAAATTATCTACAGGAACAGTTATTGAAGCTTCTCTTGATAAAGGTAGAGGTTATGTAGCCACAGTACTAGTTTTATCAGGTACTCTTAATATAGGAGATTTCTTAGTAGTAGGTTCTAACTATGGGAAAATAAAGGCCATGTATGATCATACAGGAACTAAAGTGACTAAAGTCTATCCTGGCGAGCCCGTTCAAATTCTAGGACTAAATGGTGCTCCTTCTGCTGGAGAGACATTTAGAGAATTTGCAGACGAACAAGAAGCGAAAAATATAGCCTACAAACGATCTCAATTAGAAAGAGAGCAAGGAATACGAACTAAAAAGCATATCACACTAGATGAAATTGGTCGACGATTAGCTCTAGGTACATTTAAAGAACTCAACATCATCATCAAAGGTGACGTGGATGGTTCAGTTCAAGCACTTTCAGATTCATTGACCAAACTATCTACTCCAGAAGTACAGGTGAATATTCTGCACAAAGCGGTAGGAGCCATCACAGAATCAGATGTATTATTAGCTTCGGCTTCGGATGCTATTATAATTGGATTCCAAGTAAGGCCTTCTGCTCAAGCCAAAGCTATAGCAGAAAGAGAAAGTATTGATATTCGACATTACTCCGTTATTTATCAGGCTATAGATGAAATCAAAGCTGCCATGGAAGGTATGCTTGAGCCAACAGTAGAGGAAAAAGTAACAGGTAACATAGAGATAAAAGAAATCTTTAAAATCACTAAGATTGGTACCATAGCGGGATGCTATGTGACAGATGGAAAGGTAACGAAAACGTCCAAAGTGAGAATCATAAGAGAAGGCATCGTTGTGCATTCAGGTAAGTTAGCCTCTCTTAAGAGATTTAAAGATGATGTCAAAGAAGTCATCCATGGACAAGATTGTGGCCTTAACATTGACAATTTCAATGATATTCAAGTAGGTGATATTATAGAAGCGTATGAAGAAATCGAAATCAAGAGAAAACTGACTGTAAATTAGTATCTGATCTAAAAATAGATAATCATGAATTATCCAGAAATAATAAAAAACTACGCATTAAAAGATGAAAATGTAGTAGTTTTTACTGCAGAAAATAGAGCTGTGGTTCGAGATCTTCCTCCCTTGCTTGGAGATAGGTTTATAGATGTTGGAATCACCGAACAGAATATGATAGCAATGGCTGCTGGTATGGCACTTCGCGGCAGAAAACCTATCTGTCATGCGCTTACAAACTTTTTGTTATTCAGAGCTTATGAGTTTATTCGCAATGATATTGGAATACCAAATTTGCCAATAAAGCTTAGTGGCTGGATTCCAGGATTTTTATCAGATGGAAATGGTCCTACTCACCAGTCTCTAGAAGATGTAGGACTTATGAGTTTGATACCGGGCATGCAGGTATTTTGCCCTTCTGATAATGACGATATGTGCTTAATGCTGGAGACCATCTGGGATTCTCCGCATCCTACTTATTTAAGAGTCAATCCTAGACCCGCGAAAATAGAGCACAAACAACCATTCGAAATAGGTAAAGCGGAAATTTTAGCCCAAGGTAAAGATTTAACACTATTGGTCTATGGTTTTCTATTAGAAGAAGCTCTTGTAGCCAAGGAAATTTTAGAGAAAGATGGACTTTCTATAGGACTTATCAATATGCGCTCCTTAAAGCCTATCGATGAGAAATGTATATTACAATTAACCGAAACCACTAGTAAACTAGTGATGATTGAAGATCACTTTAGTACTGGTGGCTTATATTCCAAAGTATGTGAAATCTTAGCTAGAAATCAAAAGATGTCTCCCCTGCAAAGTATTTCTATGGGCGAACGTTGGTTTAAGCCAGGACTGCTATCCGAAGTATTAGACTACGAAGGATTTGCTGGTCAAAAACTAGCCGATAGAATAAGGAAAGAAATCTAAGCTAATCATTTTTATGTTTTAAAAACAAGTTTTCTTTAAAAAGACGAATAAAAAGATTAGAGTTTGGTAACTAAATGGATAAGTACTAAAATGGACTATCGTCTTTAAAGAAAATATAAGTCCCATTGGGTCTAATAATCGTTTAGAATTGAACCTTTAAATATAGAAACGTCTATAAAATATTATAACGTAAGAATTCTATAATATCAATGACTTCCGCCATTCTACCTTTACCAATAAGTCCACTAGCCAATTCTCCCTCTCCTACAGGAATAATTTTATTCTCATAAGTAATAAGTTTGTCAATGTTACTTTTAGTAGCGGGATGATTCCACATATCTAAATCCATAGAAGGAGCCCAGAACACAGGGCACTTTGCAGATAAATAAACGGCCATGAGAGCAGAATCGCAAATACCATTAGCTGCCTTAGCTATACTATTGGCAGAAGCTGGGGCTATAATCATTGCATCGGCCCATAAACCTAGGTCAACATGATTATTCCAGTTATTTTCAAAATTCAGATCTGAAACTAGTTCATTTTTAGAAAGGGTAGAAAAAGTTATACCACCTACAAGATCAAGTGCAGATTTTGTAGCCACACACCTCACCTCTGCCTTTGCCCTGATTAATTCACGTATAAGAAAACAAGACTTGTAGGCTGCTATACTACCTGTAACTCCAAGTAATATTTTTTTACCCTCTAAGGAAATCATTCTTTGAGACTATCAATCTAGCTGCTTATATTCTAGATTGCCATCTAGAAATTCACTTGTAGCAATCAAAGTAGGATGCGCTAATTTTTCATACTTCTTAGATAACTCTATTTGCTCGCGACTTTCTGTTATTTCATCTATCTCGTCAGTGATTTTTCGCATGTCTTCCAACTTAAAATGAAGCTCTGTCTTCAATTCGTTGGCTATCTGATTCGCTCTCCTAGCTATGATTACAATTGATTGATAGAGGTTTCCAGTATTACTAAAAATTTCATCTAAGTTTTGGGTTCCAATGACACCTGTCGTTGTAGATTGTTGATAGTCAGCTATTTTACTCATAATTTATGATTTAGTTATTTGATTTACTTTTTTAAATAATTCCTCCGCTTGACGCAGCTCTGAGCTGTTATTCGTAAATTTATTAATCAGTTTGTAATAATTATCTTGAAATTGATTCTGTCGCTCGGCCAAGAGATCTTTATCTTTAACACCATCCAATAGATAATAGTAGGATTGAATGACGCCTAAGTAACATTTGTCTTTATAACTATGTAATTCCCTTGGGACTTCTTTTATTTCTGGCAGGTATTCTTCATATAGCTCCAATGATTGGCTAAAATAAAGAGGTCTTTCTTCAAGATAAAAATTAGAACTTGCATTGCGAAGAGAAGATAGTAAAATATTCACTCTGCATTTATCTTGAATCAATATCAGTTCTGGTGAATATTTACTATTTGGGAATCTATTGACAAAATTTTGGCACTCATTGAGAGCTACTTCATATCGCTCAGCCTGCTTAGACAGAATACTCTTTTCAGCAAACTTAAAATGAGCTACTCCTATTTTATAAAAAAGGCTTTCATAGGATTTAATTTTTGGATACTGATTCAATACATTCTTATAGGTTACTGCAGCCGCTCTATAGTTTCCAGTTTTATAGTATAAATCAGCAGCTAATAGTGCCTTTTGTTCTAGATTAACATTGAGCTTTTCTATTTCAGCATTAGCCTGCTCTACCATAGGACTCTTAGGGTATTCAGCTATGAAAGCTCGATAATAATTTATCGCTTTTTCGTTATCTGTTTGCTCGAGCTCTAGCCTTGGAATTTCATTCTTATAGCACTCGCCTATTTTAAATGCAGCTACTTCCGACTTGTAGCTTCTCGGATATATATCTCGAAACGTTTTAAAATGATAAGCGGCTACTGCATACTCCTTATTTAAATAATAACAGTCCGCTAACATAAAATAGAGATTAGCTGCCGTGTCAGTTCCTTTATAGCTAGGCATGACATTTTCTATTACAGGAATAGCTTCCATATATTTTTTGTTCATATACCAATCCATAGCATATTTATATTTTACGTTCTTATCAGTCTGTCGAATAACATACTGTGCATCTTTACAAGAAAAGACCGTACTAATAACCAGTAAAAAAATAAAATATCGGATTTTAAACATCAAGCTACAAAGTTAACTATTTATTCCTAGGATTAATTTAAAAAAAATTAATTGATGGTAATTTGAGTTTCAGTTACAAAAAAATCCACTCATTGAGTGGATTTCTATAGAATATGTTATAAAGTCCTTTTACCCTTTAGCCTTTTCAACTAGGGCTTTGAAAGCATCTGGATTATTTAAAGCTAGATCTGCCATAGCTTTTCTATTCATCTCGATACCTTTTATAGAGCAAAGATTAATAAATTTTGAATAAGATAAGTTATGCTCTCTCACAGCAGCGTTAATACGTGCTATCCAAAGAGTTCTCATATCTCTTTTCTTTAACTTACGGCCAGTGTATGCATACTGCCATGCTTTCTCGACTGCGTTCTTCGCTACAGTCCATACGTTTTTTCTTCTACCAAAGAAGCCTTTGGCGTGTTTTAAAACATTCTTTTTTCTTTCTCTAGAAGCTACACTATTTACTGAACGTGGCATAGATTTTTAGTTTTTTTGTTGAAATTATTAATAATAAGTATAGGCAGGCAACTAAAACGCACTGAACTATACGATGGATTTTAATGATTAAAGAGCTAATAAAAGCTTAACTCTTTTCATGTCACTCTTATGAACAAGACCTTTTTTAGTCAATCTCTTCTTCTGCACCTTTGTTTTTTTGGTCAAAATGTGGTTTTTGAAGGCTTTATTTCTCTTGATTTTACCTGTACCAGTTACCTTAAATCTCTTCTTAGCACTGGAATTGGTCTTCATTTTAGGCATAATATAATATTATAATTCTTTAAAATTGGAGTGCAAATATAATAAAAAAAAACAATTCAGTATGGAAAACTTGAAAACTAAGTCTAAAACTAGACTCCGAAACGCTCAACTTGGCAGTCTATTTTTTCTTGGCTCTTGGAGCCAAAGTCATAAACATTCTTCTGCCCTCAGTTTTAGGCTCGGACTCTACGGTAGAACAATCCTCTAGCTTTTCAGCGAAACCGTTCAATAAATCCTTAGCTCTATCTTGAAAAACAATATCTCGTCCTCTAAACATCACAAAACACTTTACCTTATTTCCCTCCTGTAGAAATTTTGCAGCATGTTTAGATTTAAAATCGACATCATGCTCATCTGTATTCGAAGTAAACCGAATTTCTTTAATCGAAACTTTGACAGTGTTCGCTTTTATTTCTTTTTCCTTCTTTTTTCGTTCGTAGAGAAATTTCTTATAATCTACGATTTTACAGACAGGTGGATCTACATTGGGAGATATTTCTACAAGATCCAGTTCTTGCTCCTCTGCCATGGCCATAGCCTTCGCAGTGTCATAAATACCCGGCTCTACATTTTCCCCTACTAGTCTTACTTTTTCATTGGTGATTCTAGCATTGATCCTATGCTCATCTTCTTTTTTGATAAATCTAGGACTCCTAATGAATGGTTTTTTTTGCAAATTGTTTATTTTTAATGTTATAAAATATGTTCTAAAGAACGTGCTTTAATCTCTTCTACAAGCTTTAACTTGACATCCTCAAGAGGCAACATACCTTTATCTCCTTGACCGTGAATGCGAACAGAGACTTTATTTTCAGTTGCTTCCTTCTCACCTATGACTAGCATATAAGGTACTTTCAGCATCTCAGCATCTCGGATTTTTTTACCTATTTTTTCATTTCTATCATCTGCTTTCGAACGAATACCTGCTTCCTTCAGTTGTTTATTGACTGCATTAGCATAGTCCATAAATTTATCGGAAATAGGCAAAACTGCTACCTGCTGTGGAGCCAGCCATGTAGGGAAATTCCCAGCAAAATGCTCGATAAGAAAACCTATATAACGCTCGTGCGTGCCTAGTGGCGCTCTATGTATAATTAGTGGCCTTTCCTCTTCGTTGTTTGAGTTTTTAAACGCTAATTTAAACTTCTCAGCCGAACTAAAATCTACCTGATTAGTAGCCATAGTGAACCAGCGACCTATGGCTGATTTCATTTCTACATCGATTTTCGGACCATAAAACGCAGCCTCATCTGCAACCTCTTCAAATGGGACACCCAGCTCTAAAAGCACTTTTCGGACCATATCCTCGGTCTCTAGCCATAATTCTGGATTATTGACATATTTCTGACCTAATTTACTAGGCTCATGAAGAGATAAACGCATTTTATAGTCCGTGACGCCGAATAATTCAAAGTTTTTCTGATATAGTAAATTAACCTTTGAAAATTCTTCAAAAAACTGATGTTTGGTACAGTAGATGTGAGCATCATTCATGTGCAATACTCTAGAGCGCATGATTCCAAAAAGTGCACCACTATCTTCGTATCGATAGCAAGTGCCATACTCCGCTAGTCTAAAGGGTAAATCTTTATACGACTTCTGCTCTGCATCGAATACTTTGTGATGATGCGGGCAATTCATCGCTCTTAAATAATACTTGGTGCCATCCATTTCCATTGGGGGAAACATACCCTCAGCATAGTATGGCAGGTGCCCACTCGTCAGATACAATTCTTCCTTAGCTATATGCGGTGTCACTACTCTATGATAACCGTGTGCTTCTTCATCTTCTTTAGCTAATCGCTCCAATTCTTCTATCATAATGCCTCCATTTGGCAGCCACAATGGTAAACCAGGCCCTACCATATCATCGAAGGCAAATATGCTCAACTCTTTGCCAATCTTCCGATGATCTCGCTTTTTAGCTTCTTCAATCATGGTTAGGTAGTCATCTAGCTCTGCTTGTTTAGGAAACGTAATACCATAGAGACGAGTCATCATAGGATTTTTTTCATTTCCACGCCAATATGCGCCCGCTATATTGAGAAGCTTTATGCTTTTAATATAGCCTGTATGAGGAATATGTGGTCCACGACATAAATCTGTAAAATCCCCTTGCTTATAAAGTGTAATTTCACCATCATTGAGGCCTTCAAGTAGTTCTAACTTATAGGGGTCTGACTTTTCTTTAAAATAGACAATGGCTTCATTCTTGGAAACTTCAGAACGCTCAAATGCATTATTCTTTGCAGCTAATTCAGCCATTTTCTTTTCTATCGCTATGAGGTCTTCAGGCACTATGGTTCTACCCTCTCCTAGATCTATATCATAGTAAAATCCATAATCTATCGGAGGACCTATCCCTAATTTCACGTTGGGATATAAAGCCTCAAGTGCTTCAGCCATCAAGTGAGCTGAACTGTGCCAGTAAGTTTCTTTTCCTTCCTTATCATCCCAGGTAAATAATTTCAATGAACTATCTGCCGCAAGGGTTCTTGTCAGATCCCATACTTTTCCATTTACCTCGGCCACCAAAACTTTTTTAGCCAATCCCATACTGATACTCTCTGCTATCTGCATAGGAGATACACCAGCTTCGTACTCTCGGATATTTCCATCTGGAAATGTAATCTTTATCATCTGACTAGTTACTTTCTGTTTTTTTTAATAAAGCTACAAATATAGCTAAATAAATAGGATTGATATTTTATTTCCATTGCTATCTACTCTAAAAATCTCCAATTCATTCTGAGGTAAAAGGCGCTTGGCGCTATCGGATGATAATTAAGATAACTCACCCCTGTCTTTAGATAGGTACTCAAAAAATTTTCGAAGACCAGCGATAAATGAACTTTTGAAATCTTAAAGGTTGCAAATAAATCCACCTTAGGATATATCTCTGCCTGCGGCATAACGGCGCTAAAAATAGGTTGCATAAAAAAACTGCTATACCTAGCTCCGAGATAACCTAAATTTAAACTCAACTCGGCACCCAAGAGAACATTATTTTTCTCGTTGAAAAGTTTATTTTTAAATGCTAACATCTGTCGGAGCATACCGCGCTGAAACAAAGAATTCTGAAAAAATACCTCCGTAGGAAAATAGAAAGATTTAAAACTCCATTCCTTTTTAAAATAGATTTGAAAATAATTATTTCCTAGCTGAATAGGTCGTTGAAGACTATCATAAGTGAGAAAATCTTCTGTCATAAAATACTGGACCTTTCCAGAGAATTTATGTTTATCTAGATTAAATGATAAGCCAGTTTCAAGTGTTTTTTGTGTATTTAATGCATAGAGTGTATCGATAGACGTACCATAAACTATGCTGGAAATCAAAGATGGCTTCTGATGACTATAATCAGCCCATGCTTGCCAATCTGCCGATTTATGCTTTCCTTGCAATTCACCTCTTAGATAGAAATCATTCTCAGTATAACCTAAAAATGACTTATAACCTTTACCTACAATTTTTATATCTTTTTTCCATTGGTAGGATACGTCTCCGCCAATCCCAAGATTTAAGTAGTCATAGGACCTTATGTAATGACCAAACTGCTGACCAACCTCAATACTATTATCAGAGAAAATGGTATAACCACTAACACTTAATCCCTGCAGTGCATAGGTAATCCGAAAATTAGTTAGTAGGCCTGATTGCAGATACAAACTATTGAATATATTGCCCGTGCCGTTTGCCAATATCCCGTACTCCTGTCTTGATGAAGCATTAAACGTGTCTGAGTAAAACTGCCTATCAGAAAAACGCTGAAACTGATGATCTATGTACAAGCTTGACTTTTTTGGGAGAAAGAGTAGACTATCTATAGATGGCTTAGCTCCCAAAATAAGATATCGATACCTAAAATTCAATTGATAATTCTTTAACTGATTTTTAGCTACTGCCAAGCTAGGATTAGCTGCCAACCATTGTCCTGGAACTAGACCACTTTGAAAAATATCTGGTTTATATCCACCACTCTCCTTAAGATTCATTTCATTAAATACAAACTCAAGATTCGTGCGAATGCGCTCTGCGTCATGAACAAAATGAATATAAAAATTGCTATGTGTATTTTCTTGTTGTAAAAAATAACCTTTATTATTCGTTCGTCTAATACCAATTCCTAGATTCAGTTTTTTACTTACATTCTGTGAGAGAAATCCCCTGAATTCTTCGTTTCCGTTACCGAAAAATGTAAAGTCCAATTCACTCAATGGCTTATTTAAAGCGTAATAAGGTATGGATTTATCTGTATAGAAATAGGGGTCATTAATGGCTCGTCCTAGTTTGATATTCTGATAAAACGCATTATCAACTAAGACTGGCACCAGAGTAGAACCTAGCGTTCCTGTCAGACCTGAAAAATTCTGATTTTGACCAAAAGGATTTATTCTATGATTAAATAATAAACGATCGGGTTGTTTAGAAAAGGTATCCATTGCAGGATAGTAGTAATATTTATATATAAAAGGAATCAATTCCGAGGTATCCTTTTTGACAAAGTTTTGGGCAAAAAATCCAGAAGTATAGCCGAATATGCAAAAAACTAATACGATAAATCGAAATGAATTTTTTTCTCTAATAAAACGTTCTATTATCAAAATATTCTATTAGAAATTTTCAATAACATAGGTAACAATATCTGTCACTTTAGGCTCAGCTTCAGCAGATTTCTCCAACACTTCCTGATGACTAATGACCTTTAATTTTTCAAGTGGGTAACCACAATCTGCTATAATAGATATTCCTAACACTTTCATAGACATATGATTAGCTACTATAACTTCTGGAACTGTACTCATGCCCACGGCATCACCACCCATGCGGTGAAAAGCTTGATATTCAGCAGGAGTTTCAAAGGTAGGGCCTTGTACACCGACATATACTCCTAGCTCACACCTATAATTTTTCGATCGAGCATAGCTTAACGCTTTGTTATAAAAATCTGGATAATAAGCATGCATCATATCTGGAAATCGAGGTCCAAATCGGTCGTCATTTTTTCCTCTTAAAGGATGCTCTGGTTGCATATTGATATGATCCTTCAAAATAACTATATCACCGACCTCTTGATTTGGATTCAAACCTCCTGCAGCATTGGTTGCTATAAGTTTTTCTATACCTAAAAGCTTGAATACACGAATTGGAAATGTAACCTGATTTACAGAATAACCTTCGTAGTAATGAAAACGACCACTCTGACAAATCACGATTTTACCTTTGACCTTACCTATAATTAATTTCCCCTTGTGTCCTAACACAGTTGAAAGAGGGAAATGAGGTAAATCTGCATAATCAAAACTACAAATAATATCTATTTCACGCTCAAAATTTGACAAGCCTGAGCCTAAAACGACTGCAAAATCTATAGTACCGGAAAACTTTGCCTTTATGACATGAGCACATTCTAAAGCGCTTTCGTAAACATTCACCTGTTTTTATTTAAAAATTAGAGAACTAAGTTTGTTTCCGCTGCAATGCAATGCAGTAAAGCTAGTGCTGATTCTTTTCCTTTATTTCCATGCACCCCACCTGCACGTTCTAGAGCCTGCTCTTTGGTATTGACAGTCAATAGACCTAAACTGATAGGGGAACAAGATTCTAAGGTAAGCTTAGCAATAGCTTCTGTCACGGCTTGATTGATATATTGATCATGATCGGTATCGCCTTTTATAACGCAGCCGAGCGTGATGATGCCATCTAGCATAAGCTCATCATTATAGACTAGATCAGTGGCAGCATATATAAGTTCAAATGCTCCAGCCACGGTCCTATGAAAAATTTCGCCGACCTTATAAAATTTAAGAACGTCAACTGCACCTTGATACAAAGCATCCGTTATATCATTATGATATTTACTCTGCACTATAGCTATAGAAATTTCAGAGAAATCATAATCTGCTAACTCAGTATGAATATCAAAGCTAGACTTCACTCTTACAGTATAAAAATGATATTAAATGGACTCGAGCTTGGCTATCAGCAATTGTGTAAATTGTGTCTCCTCTGCCCCTGGAAATTCTTGCTCTAGATATTTATACATCTCCAGAGCTTTCTCGTTATTTTTATTAACTTCGAATGCCTTACCAGCCTTTAAAATTAATCGAGGCGCTAGTGCAGTATTTTTTGTGGCTTTAGCAGCCTTTTCGTAGCACGCAGCAGCCTCTGACATATTGTTTTTTTCTGAATAAGCATCTCCTAATGCACTATGAGCCACAGCCTGTATTTCTTCTACATTGGTAGAATAGCCTTTGAGATCTTCTATTGCTTTATCAAACTTTCCAAGATTCAAGTTGCACAGACCGGCGTAGAGACCGGCAAGATCTGCAGCTTTAGTAAAAGTATAATTATCTTTTACATAATTAAATCCTTTAGATTTGACATCCCCATTGAGAGCAAGGTCATAATTTTTCTTCTCAAAATTAATCTGAGCCATAAACAAATTGTCTTGTGCTTCTGCTTCCCGTTCAGGCAAGAAAATTTGCGTAAAATAATAGCCTCCTAAAATAATAACCGCAATTAGACTCAATCCTATCGTGATAGGCTTTTGATTTTGTTTCAGTTTATTTGTCCAGTCGTTTAAATTGATGTTGTCCATATTTAATTTTAGTTTGTTCAGATGACAGTTTGTTGAGTTTTTCAGAATACAATTACTTGGATTTTAGTCCTTCATAAATGGATAATCTTCTTGCACATAGATATCCTTATATAGTTCATCATCATTTGGCCATGGACTATTTTCTGAAAAGTCAACGCTTTCTTGTACAATTTTGTTTACCTTATCCTCTATTTCGTCTGCCCATTTTTGATTGGCATACTTATTTTTCAGTATAGTATTTAAAGTAGTGGTCAATGGGTCAATATCTTGATATTTTGCCACCTCCTCTTTGGTTCTATATTTCTGAGGATCACTCATTGAGTGACCTTTGTATCTATAAGTCATGATATTTAGATACGTAGGACCAGCTCCTTTTCTAGCACGCTCAGCAGCTTCTAGTAAAGCATTATGAACGGTTTCAGGCTTCATTCCATCTACATTGTATGACGGCATTTCATATGCTGCTCCTAACTTTGACATATCCTGAACGTTGGAAGTTCTGGCGACCGAGGTTCCCATAGCATAGCCATTATTTTCACATATAAAAATGACGGGCAATTTCCATGTCATAGCCATATTGAAGGTTTCATGAAGCATCCCTTGACGCGCAGCACCGTCTCCAAACATAGTCACCGTCACTCGGTCGTTTCCCTGATATTGATCAGCAAAAGCAATACCCGCACCAAGTCCTATCTGACCGCCTACGATACCGTGTCCGCCAAAAAAACGATGTTCCTTAGAAAAATAGTGCATTGAACCTCCTTTTCCTTTGGTGCTTCCAGTCGCTTTACCATATAGCTCTGCCATAGCAGCATTGGGTGAAATTCCTTTCATGATAGCCAAGGCATGGTCTCTATAAGCCGTGATCAAATTATCATCCTTGCGCATAGCAGAATGAATACCTGCTGCCAATGCTTCCTGCCCTATATAAAGATGGCAAAAGCCTCTAATCTTTTGAAGGCCATACATCTGGCCTGCCTTTTCCTCAAATCGTCTTAGGAGTAGCATCAATTCATACCACTCTAGATAAGTTTCTTTCGTTATGTTTGCTTTTGCAACCGTTTTTGTCATACAGATTTAAAAATCAGATTGCAAAACTAAAATATTTACGCTTCTTTAGATAGAATTTTTTTGTGTTTCTAAAAAGACTTGAATTAGTACAGTTCAAAAACCATAGACAGTTAGTATTTGACTTTAGTCAAAAGATCAATATATTTATAGGAAAAAATGGGATTGGAAAAACGAATATCCTTGACGCTATTTATTATCTTTCTGTCTTTCGCAGCCATCTGCAAAGTGCAGATCAATTAAATATAGGTCATGGTCATGGATTTTTTAGACTCTTAGGCCAATTCTCAGATAACTACGATATGGTGATCAAATACGCGTTGAGACAAAAAAGTATCGAAATCAAAGGAGTCAAAGTCACTAAATATTCAGAATACTTCGGTCATCTACCACTGGTACTATCTAGCCCATCGGATACATTTCTATTGCACGACGGCAGCGAAGAGCGGCGAAAACTGATCGATTACACCATATCTATTTATGATAAAATCTATCTGACAAAATTAAATGAATACAATCACTTTCTAGATCAGCGCAATGCACATTTGAAAACAAGTGAAGTAATTGACCATGCTCTGCTCAGCTACTATGATGAGAATTTAGTAGCACTTGGTAGCTATATTTTTGAACAAAGGAAGAAAGCAATTCGTGAGCTAGGTCAATATATCACGAAATGGTACCAAGCTATAGCCCTCAGTGACGAGAATATAACCATAACCTATAGCAGTCAACTTATAGACCATGATTATCTAACCCTTCTTCGCCAGCGGTATGAAAAAGACAAGATCCTCAAACGCAGTACAGTAGGAATACATCGCGATGATCTCAAAATAGAGATGTCTGAGGTCGATATAAAAAAAATAGCAAGCCAAGGACAGCAAAAAAGCCTACTCTATTCCTTGAGAATAGCGCAAGCTGAGTTTATGGCTTCTAAGACAAGCAAAAATATCATATTTCTACTAGATGATTTCTCAGACAAACTGGATGAAACTAGAAGAATGCAACTGTTAAATCTCATGCAGTCTCTAACATTTATTGAGCAGTGGTTTATTACCGATACTTCGCCTGCTAGTTTCGTCTCCTGTCAGTCGATTAAAATATGGGAGATTAATTAAGAAATTACATATTTGAAATTAGAACCTTATTACCTTTTTATTTTTTAATAATTTAGTGTCTTTTAATTTCTACTTCCAGTAAAAACTATGCTCCCAAGTTCTATTGATTTAATGTTAAGCTTAAGTTTGAAAGATCTATTCTAACCAAATTATTATTAAATCGTATAAATTTTTGTAAAAGCTAAAAAAAAATGAACTAATATAAATTAGCACGAAATAATACATAAAATTGATTGGTTTATTTTTAAATCATAAATAGTATTAAATACCTACACTTCATTTCCTAATCCAATAAATAATCTTTAGATTTGCTTTTTATAATATTTTCAAGCGATAGGCTTCATTATGACAAGCAATTTTTCTTTTATTTCCAATGCCCATCCTTCTGTGATAGAAGGACTTTACAATGATTATAAATCGAATCCTTCCTCCATTGATCCAGAATATAGAAAATTCTTTGACGGATTTGACTTTGCAGTAGGACGAGAAACAATCGGTGGTAGCAGCTCTTCCAGTTTTTCATCGGATGAATTCAAAGTATTTCACCTGATTCAATATTACAGGCATTATGCTCACTTAATAGCAGATACAAATCCTCTACGCAAAAGAAAAGACCGAGGTTTTAATACTTCTCTTTCTCATTTTGGATTAACTGAAGCTGATTTGACTAAGACTTATGCTGTAGGAAGTGAACTAGGACTAGGTCAGGCGAGTTTACAAGCTATTCTAGACCGCTTGCATAAAATTTATGTAAATAAGATAGGCTTCGAACTACAGTCTGTGCGCAATGAGGAAGAATACCAGTGGTTAAAAGATGTAGCAGAGAAGCGATATTTAGATAAAAAATTTAATTCCGAAAAACAACACAAAGCCTTAAAATCTCTAAATAGAGCTGTGGTTTTCGAGGAATTTCTCGGCAAGAAATTTATAGGTGAGAAGCGGTTTTCCATTGAGGGCGGAGAAAGCACTATTCCAGCATTAGAGGCTATCATAGACAAGACAGGTGAACTAGGCACTGAGGAAGTCGTCATAGGAATGGCACATAGAGGTCGCCTCAATGTCTTGGTCAATATAATGAAAAAAACCTATGAAGAGATTTTTACAGAATTTGAAGGCACCAATATAGACTCCGCTGCAGGGGATGGCGATGTAAAATACCATAAGGGTTTCTCCTCCATGTGGCCTACATCACAAGGAGATTTATATGTCAATTTATTAGCGAATCCTTCTCATCTTGAGGCTGTAAACCCAGTCGTGCTAGGATTTTCTAGAGCGAAGGCTGATATAGAATATCAATCGGACTATTCGAAAGTCTTGCCTATTATTATTCACGGAGATGCTGCGGTAGCTGGTCAGGGAATCGGTCAGGAAGTTATTCAAATGTCGCAACTCAAGGGTTATCGCAATTTCGGAACTATCCATTTCGTCATCAATAATCAAATAGGATTTACCACCGACTGGGATGATGCGCGTTCTTCGGATTATTGCACAGCTATTGCTTCTATGCTGAATTGCCCCGTATTCCACGTCAATGGGGATAGTGTAGAGGATGTTATTTTTGCTTGTGAGGTAGCGACAGAATACCGAATGAAATTCAAAAAAGATGTGTTTATCGATATGGTTTGCTATCGCAAGCATGGTCATAACGAAAGTGACGACCCTAAATACACTCAACCAGAATTATACAATATCATAGCGAAGAAAAAGAATCCTAGAGATGTCTATGCTGATTATCTCTCCCATCAAGGAGCGGTTGAGGCCGATATGGTGAAGAAACTCGACAAAGAACTTTACGAAGATTTACAGGATAAATTAAACAAGGTCAAGGAAGAGACCAAGGACTATGTCTATCGTCCACACGAAAAGGCTTGGCTAAATTTACAAAAAGCGAGAGCCTTGGATTTTGAAAAAAGTCCTAATACAGCGATTTCAGAAGCGGATTTTAAATTAATAGCGGATAAAATCACTAATATACCAGCTAATTTTTCTCCTTTGAAAAAGATAGAAAAACAAATGGCTGACTGGAAAACCCGAATGCTTGAAAAGCGAGAATTAGATTGGCAGGCAGGTGAATTATTGGCTTATGGTTCATTATTAAAAGAAGGGAAAATAGTGCGACTATCTGGAGAGGATGTCAAACGCGGAACCTTCTCCCATAGACATGCATGCATATTTGACCAAAATAATAACCAAGAACACAATCGACTAAATGCTATCTCAGACAAACAAGCACAGGCGCATATCTTCAATTCTTTATTGTCTGAATATGCGGTTTTAGGATTTGATTTCGGGTATTCCATAGCGAGTCCTGATAACTTAGTGATATGGGAGGCGCAGTTCGGCGACTTTTCTAATGGAGCACAAATCATTATTGACCAGTTTTTGATGTCGAGTGAAACCAAATGGAAAATCAATTCTGGTATGGTTTTACTATTACCACATGGTTACGAAGGCCAGGGGCCTGAGCACTCCAGTGCCCGCATGGAGCGCTTCCTGCAGCAATGTGCAGAGTTCAACGTTCAAGTCTGTAATATCACCACACCTGCCAACTATTTTCATGCTATTCGCCGTCAATTGGCCAGGAATTTTAGAATTCCTCTCGTAATTATGTCTCCTAAATCATTATTGCGACACCCGAGTTGTGTCAGTCCAGTGGATGACATTTTGAATGGAGAATTTCAAGAACTCATAGATGATGCAAAAGCTGATGTCAAAAAAGTAAAACGCGTGCTGCACTGTTCTGGTAAAATTTTTTACGAACTCTTAGCTAAAAGAGAAGCCGACAAGCGCGATGACATAGCCATCGTTCGATTGGAACAGCTCTACCCTATTCCTATCAACCAGGTGGAAGGTGTATTTGAAAAATATAAAAAAGCGGAGCACGTTTGGGTACAGGAAGAACCCGCCAATATGGGCGCCTGGACTTATCTTCTGGACAGACAATATCGAATGAAAGGTGAAGTCGTTTACAAAGTTGTTGCACGCAAAACCTCTTCTTCCCCTGCCACAGGAAACAAAAAACAGCATTTGCTAGAATTGCAGGATTTGTTGGATAGAGCGTTTAATTAATTTTGAATTTTTAAACGATTAATTTTAAGTAATTAACCTTTTGGGAACTATTAAAATATATAACTTAAAACAATGAAAAATATGCGTTTATTAATTCTATCAAACAAAGAATTAATACTTAAAACAATAACGCAAAATTACTTATGCCTCCCATAATCGAAATTAAAAACCTCCATAAGGCATTTAAGAAATTTAAGGCATTAAATGGGATAAGTCTCAGTGTAAATGAGGGTGAAATCTTTGGATTTCTCGGCTGCAATGGAGCAGGAAAATCCACCACGATTCGATGTTTGCTAACCCTTATCAAACCAGATAGTGGAGAAATTCTTTTTAAAGGAAAAAACATCAATGAATGTAGAAGCGAGTTTCTGAGTTCTGTGGGATGCATAGTCGAGAAGCCTGACTTTTATAAAGCGATGAGCCTAGAAACCAATCTCAAACTCAGTGCCATGCTCTATGGAAAGAATCCGAATCAAGAAGAAATTTATGCATGCCTAGATTTAGTAGGTTTGAAGGGTAAAGAAAAAGTGAAATTTAAGGCCTGCTCACAAGGAATGAAGCAAAGACTTGGAATGGCCGCCGCTTTAATCCATAATCCTGAAATCATTATACTCGATGAGCCGTCAAATGGTCTAGACCCCCGTGGCATGATAGAATTGAGAAATTTGATTCTCAAAATGAAAAATGAACTTAAGAAGACCATCATCATCTCATCGCATATTTTATCAGAGGTCGAACGTATAGTAGATAGTATGATCATCATTGATCGAGGTGTGAATGTGATACAGGGTAGTGCAGACGAACTTCTCCATGGCTCAGAAGTCATGGTCAATATTGAGACGACAGAGCCAGCTAAGTTGATAGAGAAAATAAAACAATCGTCCTATGCTTCGGATATTGAATCACAGGCAGAAAATCTAGTCACTTTAAAATCAACTATGAAAGCTATTCCTCAATTGCATAAGGATATTATTCTCATGGATGAGCCGATAATCAGCTTCTATACAAGAAAAAAACTAGAAGATTTATTTTTAAAATTAACGGAGAATTGAAATGGGAAATATAATCTACGTTGAGCTATATAAAACCTTTGCCAAACCTAGAACCTATATTGGTCTTATCGCTATTGTCATTCTTATCGCCTTAATACAATTTGGATTCTATGCCAATAAAGACGAGGTTGGTGGCAGTATTCGATCTTTGATGGGTGAGGCTATTACGGTAGAAAATCTCAGCTTAAATGGCAATATGGTTTGCTACTTCGTCATGCAAATGCTTTATGTACACCTTCCCATAATAGTGGCATTAGTATCAGGGGATTCTATTTCCGGAGAAATGAATTCGGGAACTATTAGAGCCTTGATGGTCAAACCTATTCCCCGATGGAAGCTATTTTTCGCTAAATTCATAGCTAATCAAATTTATCTACTCATTGTAGTTTTGGTGATTTATATATTCGGGTTAATCGTTTCTCGACTACTTTTTGGAAATGGAGATATAGCAGTCTACGGCGATGAGATATCTATATTAGGCAAAGAAGAACTCTTGACTAGATTCACCTATGGCATTGCACTTTCTTATATTAGCTTGACAGTCATAAGCAATCTAGCATTTATGTTTTCTAGCTTCATGGAAAATTCTATTGCACCTATTGTTATCACTATGGTGATTAATATAGTATTTCTTATCTTCGGCAGTTTGACTTTCGAGCTATTCGCGCCTATTCAGGAAATACTTTTTACTAAGCACATGAGTCTATGGATCTATAGTTTTGAGTTGAATCCGAACTACAACGAAATGTACAAATCACTTTATATTTTGATGATCTATTTGTTCAGTTTTCTGACGATAGCTTTCTTTTCCTTTACAAAAAAAGATATCACACAATGATGCGTTTACTTATTCTCATTTCAATATTCTATGCACAGTCTATTAGTGGGCAGTCTGCTGCAGATATAGTCAAAAAATCGTATTCTCAATTTCAAAAACTAGCTAGCTATTCAAGTGATATCAGCTTTAAATTTGATATTCCCACGGTCAATATCAAAGATTTAAATGGAAAAGTATATTATAAATCACCTGACAAGTATCGTGTGAAAGTAGATGGAATCGCCTTTATACCGAATGAAAATCCGATGAAAATATATAGTTATCTAGGAGATAAAACCAAGTATAATGTGGTCCTAAATTCTACAGAAACTGTCAATGGAATGAAATGTCATGTTATCAATATCATTCCAAATGGAGAAGCAGATTTTATTTTAGGAAAATTATGGCTAAGCCAAACGAACAACTGCCCCTACAAGGTAGAATTAACCACGCGAAGGGGTACAGTCAAGATGGAAAATTATTTTAAAACCATGCTAACTTATGGATTGCCTGATAAGGTCATCTTTTATATTGAAAATTTTAAAGCCCCTAAAGGCAAAGGACTAGGTCCTAAAAAAGAAACTAAAGAAGAAAAAATAGGTACTATTACTATGCTATACACCAATTATCAAATAAATACACCAATAGCGGATAGTTTTTTCCCTAAGAAAATCTTAGGAAAAACTTCTAATAAATAGATAATTTACCTTCTGACAAATCAATCGTTACAGAGCTAGATGATTTAAAATTACCATGTCCTTCTGTAAAAGGGGATTCAATCTCTCCAATTATGTATGGTCCTTCCCCACGGTACTTTATAAAAAAATCTTTGACCATGATAGTCGTATCGTTTTTAGGGAATGATTCTATTGTAAAGAGAACCTGTTCCTTCTCTATAATTTTCAATTTTTTAGCACAGGACAAACCTAAAAAGCATAGAGCGAAAAGACTGTATTTCAGCATAAAGAATGATTTAGTTAAAAACGCTAAATTAGTTAATAAATTATAATTCAAGAATCCGTCTAAAATAGAAATAAAGCTGATATGTTTGTTATTAGCTAAATCAAAGTACTACCCTAAGGAAATAAGCGCAATTTTAGCTAAAATCAATATATTTGTAGACAATTCGGGTTAATATAAAATTGAATAGAAATCATGAGTGATGTTCAAAATGTAAAGGTGACAATAGATGGAGTAGATATTATGGTTCCACCTGGCACTACTATATTACAAGCTGCTAGAATGCTAGACAATGAAAGCGTGCCGCCAGCTATGTGTTTTTATACCCCATTGACAGAGTCTGGAGGTAAGTGTAGAACCTGCCTAGTAAGAGTAGCTGCAGGTAGCGAGAAAGATCCACGTCCTATGCCTAAGTTAATGCCTTCTTGCAAAACCACCGTAATGGACGGTATGGTAGTAGAAGTAAAATCAAGTGCTAAAGTACAAGAGGCTAGAGCTGGAGTCACAGAGCTTTTATTGATCAATCACCCTTTAGATTGCCCTGTCTGTGACCAAGCAGGCGAATGCGACCTTCAAAATCTCGCCTTTGAGCATGGTAAGGCTGGTAGTCGATATGATTTCAAGCGTCAGGAATTTGAAAAAGAAGATATCGGAGACTATATCTCACTCAATAAGGAACGATGTATCGTTTGCTATCGTTGCGTATTTGCTGCCAATCAGCTATGCGATAAACGAGAACATGGCGTGCTTTTCCGCGGCGATAAAGCAGAAATTAGCACCTTGATTAGTGAATCTCTGGACAATGAATTTATAGGAAATATAATAGATGTATGTCCTGTAGGTGCATTAACTGATAGAACATTTAGATTTAAATCAAGAGTTTGGTTTACCAATCAATTTGATGCGCATAGAGACTGCGATAAATGCTGCGGTAAAACTGTAGTGAGTAAACAAGGAGACGAGATAATCCGAGTATCAGCTCGCAAAGACAAATGGGGCGAGGTAGAAAATTGGATATGCAATACCTGCCGATTTGAGAAAAAAAATAATGCCGACTGGATAATAGAAGGCCCTCGTAAAATAGATAAACAATCTGTGCAGAGTCTGAATCACTACGAAGAAAATACAGTTCCAGTTTTAACTTCTTAAAAAGAATATATACTAGTAACTAGCTCCTAGTGATTAGTATATATTCTTCAATTCAAAGCCTAATCAATAATAACTAGTTGCAAATAACTAAAAAAATGAACAATACCACAGATTACTACCAGATTGATGATTTACTGACAGATGAGCATAAAATGATTCGTCAGACGGTCCGAGACTTTGTAGATAAAGAAATCATGCCGCTTATAGACGACCATGCCCATAAGCATACTCCTATTCCTAATTTAATGAAACAATTAGGTTCTATAGGAGCTCTAGGTCCCTATATTCCTGAGGAATACGGTGGAGCCGGAATGGATCAAATAGCCTATGGAATCATAATGCAAGAATTAGAGCGAGGAGATAGTGCTGTGCGTTCAGCGGCTTCAGTGCAATCTAGCTTGGTCATGTATCCGATATTTACTTATGGAAGCGAAGAACAAAAGCGTAAATACCTCCCTAAGCTAGCTTCTGGTGACATGATAGGTTGTTTCGGATTGACAGAACCTAACCATGGCTCCAATCCCAATGGAATGGAGACGAAATTTATAGATGCAGATGACCATGTGATTCTTAATGGTGCTAAATTTTGGATAACGAATTCCCCACTAGCAGATATTGCTGTGGTTTGGGCCAAAGATGAAGCAGGAGATATCCGAGGATTAGTGGTAGAAAGAGGTATGGAAGGATTTACCACACCCGAAACACATAATAAATGGTCACTCAGAGCTAGTGCCACAGGTGAGCTTGTATTTGACAATGTGAAAGTCCCTAAAGAAAATGTTTTCCCGAATATCAAAGGTCTAAAAGGTCCACTTTCATGTTTGAATTCTGCAAGATACGGTATATCTTGGGGTGTATTAGGTGCAGCGATTAATTGCTATGAAGTAGCCTTAAAGTTCTCTTTACAAAGAGAGCAATTCGGTCGACCGATTGGTGGTTTCCAATTACAGCAAAAGAAACTAGCAGAAGCCATCACCGAAATCACCAAAGCACAATTACTCGCATGGAGATTAGGCGTTTTGAAAAATGAAAATAGAGCCACACCAGCCCAAATATCTTTGGCTAAGCGGAACAATGTGCACACAGCTATAACCGTAGCTCGCGAACTTAGGCAAGTTCTGGGTGGAATGGGTATTATGGGCGAATTTCCATTTATGCGCCACGCTGCCAATCTTGAATCGGTCATTACTTATGAGGGAACCCATGATGTGCATCTTTTGATTACTGGAAATGATATTACTGGTATAAATGCGTTTACTTAGTAGCGAGTTTCTAGTTGCAAGTTTCTAGTTTTTTACGTCTATAAAGAATATGTATTCTTTTGAAAGTATTTAATTTGTCAAATTTTCAATCTTAGAAATGGAAAATATTTATCCCGTTTTCGACAAACTAGTTTCAAGAGAATCTAAAGAAACACTTCTCAACCAATCAGGTCGTGTTTATTGGCTTTATGGTCAAAGCGGTAGTGGTAAGACGACGATTGCCATTGAATTAGAAAAGCAATTGCATGATCTTGGGAAATTCACTATCGTTCTTGATGGAGACAATCTTCGTTCAGGTTTAAATCAAGGTTTGGGATTCTCAACTGAAGATAGACTCGAAAATATCCGCCGAGCTGCAGAACTTGCAAAAATACTCGTGCAAAATGGATCCATAGTTATCTGCTGTTTTGTCTGTCCACTGAAATCTATGCGAGATCTAGCTAGAGAAATTATAGGCAAAGACTTTACTGAAATTTATATTAAAACGTCCATTGAAACGCTTATCCAAAGAGACACAAAGGGATTTTACAAAAAAGCATTGGAAGGTAAAATGGAGAATTTGACAGGCATCAATTCAGAGTTTGAAGAATCTGAAAAAGCAGATTTAATCATAGATACAGATATAATAAATGTGAAGGAAGGAGCGCGCTTAATTTTATCGTAAATCTATAATTACAAGTAGATAAATTACTAAGAAAAAAGCGTGGGGTTCAATTTATCTTATATTCTAATTCTGGATTGAATAATCTCTATATTTGCAGAATTCAAAATTAAGAATTTAAAATTCAATATTAATCCAGTGTCCACCTACGCCCTCAATCATTTAGAAGAACTTGAATCAGAAGCCATTTTTATCATCCGAGAGGTAGCTGCTCAGTTTGAAAATCCTGCTATCCTGTTTTCTGGAGGTAAGGACAGTATAGTTGTCAGCCATTTAGCTAGAAAGGCCTTCTACCCTGCTAATATCCCATTTCCACTTTTGCATATCGATACAGGGCACAATTTTCAAGAGACGCTTGATTATCGCGATCAGCTAGCCAGAGATTTCAATGCTCGTCTAATAGTAGGTCATGTGCAGGATATGATAGACAAAGGCATAGCTAATGACGAAAAAGGAGTCAATGCTTCTCGAAATATAGCTCAGATACCTACTCTTTTGCAAGCCATCGAGACACATAAGTTTGACGCTCTCATAGGCGGTGCGAGACGTGATGAAGAAAAAGCGCGAGCCAAGGAGCGATTCTTTTCTCACAGGGATGAATTCGGTCAGTGGGATCCTAAAAACCAGCGTCCTGAACTTTGGAATATATTTAATGGCAGAAAACACTTAGGTGAGCATTTCCGAGTCTTCCCTATCTCGAACTGGACCGAACTCGATGTATGGCAATACATAGCTAAAGAAAAAATTCAATTGCCTTCACTCTATTTTGCGCATAAGAGAAGAGTATTTAACCGCGATGGAACCTGGCTTTCTGAAAGTCCATTTACCCAAACCAAAGAAAACGAAATCATCGAAGAAAAGTTGATTCGCTTTCGCACTATGGGTGATATTACCATTACTGGTGCATATCTTTCGGAAGCATCTAACCTAGACGAAGTTATTCAAGAAATAGCTGCTTCTCTCTCCACTGAGCGTGGCACTCGAGCCGACGACAAACGCTCAGAAACCGCTATGGAAGACAGAAAGAAGGAAGGGTACTTTTAATTTTAATTCTACACTTTACAAAAAATGAACACTAAAGAAATCATTGCTCTAGCTTATGGTTGCTTCTATTGTATTATTAGATTATCGCTCAAGTTAGCTGATTACATAAACAACAATGGAGATGTAAGTCATATAAGATATGTTTATGGTTCAAGAAGCAGAACAGAAGTTAGCTGGCAATCTGCTTTTAATGCTGAGTTGTTTTTAAATTTAATTTGTTTATTCTTTATTGTTTATGCATTTATGCCTAATTGGTTGACTTATCTAATATCATTTAAAAATAGAAATAAAATAAATCCTGAATTGCTAATTTCTCTTCAAGAAAAAATTAAAATTTTCAATGAATTTCATTCTGTGTCAAATTCTCATAAATTGGCTGAGATATCTACTAGTGGGTTTTATCAAAGCTATATAAATAGAATTAATTATTGGACATCCGTTCAAATGACAAAAGTTATAGAAGTATATGAATATCGACGTAATAGATTGTTATATTTTGATGAATTAAATAATGTTCTGGATATTATTAGTTTTGAAAGAAGAGTAGATTATCTCAAATTTAAGGACAGACCTTTAAGAAAACAAGACACATCAACTTCTTGGGACTACGTACAATATCATTTCGTAAATGTAAATGGAGAATGGAAACTAAATTACTTTGAAAAAGACCCAAGTGATATGGAACTCTTTTCTTACCTTTTTAAGTAAACACAAACTAATAACTAAAATTTGGATCTCCGCCTCTCCTTCACCACCCAAGCCTTCTTAGACCTCAAAAATCCATTTGAGATATTGGTTGTTACGCGAAAGGATGACAAGGTAGACTATCATACCGAACCTATCCCAAATCGTGCCGTGATGGGGAGATATAAATTGAATAGTTGGAACTTGATTGCGGAGAATTTTGAATTTAAAAAATACCAAAAACTAGTAGCTCAGCACAAAGAGAATTATGAAAAACTTGGCTTAACCACTGGACTCACTGCTTATGTGAATCAGTATATGTCCAAATATGTCTTCGACACCTTTAATCAGATAAGAAGAAATCAATGGGAATGTAAAATCACTTTTAAGCATCAGTTTAAAGAAGGGAATATTCGCAATATACCTTTATCAATAAACTTTCATGAACCTCGATTGAGATTTGAGGTTATCAAAGATGAAGATGGTAAACTGCATCTTAAAAAATATGTATATCTCGAAAATGATGAGTATGCTGATAAGGATTTAGAAATATTCGAATTTCTCGTTATCAAAGGCACCGAGTATTTCGTATTCAACAATACAGACTTTCAAACACTGACGAGACTCAAGAGCATTGATTTTGAAAAATACAACTACGATGCGGTAGGTTTTTCTGAGGATATTTTGATGGATTTAGAAAAAAAATACGCCATAGAGCGCCATAAACATTTCCCTGAAGAACACATAGAAGTGGAGCCAAGCTATCAATTATACTTGACAGAATCCTCCGATTTTCTTTTGCTACATCCACAGTTTAACTATGATGACATAGTGATAGATGGTGCATATAAACCTGAAAATATCTTATATAAAAATGGAGTTAAAATTTATGTAAAACGCTCACTTCAAGGAGAATCCATTTTTAACAATGAGATTCAATCGTCCAATCCAGGTTTTGAAAAACAATTGAATGGTTATTATTATCTCTCTATCGCTGAAGCTAAAAAGAAAAATTGGTTCTTGAAATTTTACCATGATATGCTATCGAAAAACGTGGATATCATTGGTATGGATATGTTGCGAAATTTTCGCTATTCTAGTTATACTATAGAAACAAATTACTCCATATTAGGTTTAGAAAACAATTTGCTTTCTATTCAATTAAAGGTCAATTTTGGAGAGGAACATGTCGATAATTTAGAGCTCCAAAAAGCCTTACAGGCAAAGCAGAAGAGTATTTTACTCTCGGACAATACAATTGGGGTTTTAACCGATGAGTGGCTTGAAAAGTATGGACTCTTAGTCAAACATAGCCGAATACAAAAAGATGTTTTATCGGTACCCAAGTGGATTTTAATTTTCAATAAATCATTATCCGAATTTAAAGACGATTCTCAAGAACATGTTATAGAAGAGGATTGGTGGGAAAAATGGAATCAATGGCAGATGAGCGATGAGATTATTTATCCCATATCGAATGATGTCAAGGCTTCGCTTCGACCTTATCAGCAAAAAGGTTTTGAGTGGATGGTCCTTCTGGGTAAAATAGGCGCAGGTGCTTGCCTAGCAGATGACATGGGTTTAGGGAAAACCTTACAGACCATTTGTTTTCTGGATTACAAAAAGAAACAAAGCCCGAATACCATTCAACTCATCATCTCCCCTTCTTCTCTAATGTATAACTGGAAAATAGAGATAGAAAAATTCGCACCGGAACTCAAAACCCATGTCTATCATCAATCCAATAGAAATATAGAAGACCTTGCTACCAATCAAGCGGATATTTTAATAACCAGCTATGGTACTGCCAGAGCAGATATAGATCTGCTAGAAGGACTACAATTCTCGACGATTGTATTAGATGAGAGTCACAATATAAAAAACCCAACAGCTCAGGTTTCAAAGGCTGTGCTGAGACTTCAAGCTGATTCGAAAATTATCTTGAGCGGTACGCCTATAATGAATAACACGTTGGACTTGTTTCCACAATTATCATTCATCGTTCCCCAACTATTCGGTAGCCAGGAATTTTTCTCCAAAGAGTATGTGCATCCGATAGACCGTGATAAGGACAAAGAAAAAATAGAACAACTCAAACGCGTGACGAGTCCATTTTTATTGAGACGAACGAAGGAACAAGTAGCAAAAGATTTGCCTTCTAAAACGGAATCTATTATCTGGTGTGAAATGGGCAGTGCACAAAAACGCTACTATAACGAAGTCAAAGACAATATAAAAAACTCTCTTTTCGTCAGTATCAAATCAGAAGGATTAGGGAAGTCTAAGATGAATGTGTTGGCTGGGATTCAGAAATTGCGTCAACTCTGTAGTTCACCTGTGCCTATAGAAGACTATGAACACCAAACGGAAGAATCGATAAAAATCAATACCTTAATTGAAGAATTAGAAGGGAATTTAGTGCATAATAAAGTTATAATTTTCTCTCAGTTTTTAGGAGCATTAGACAAAATAGGTCAACAATTAAAAGACAGGGAAATTGCCTACTATCTCATCGATGGTAGCACTCCACAAATCAAACGACAAGAACAAATCAATAAATTCCAAGATAAAGAAAATCCTGTACGTGTATTTCTTCTGAGTTTGAAAGCGGGAAATTCCGGATTTACTTTGACTGAAGCCAACTATGTATTTCTCATCGACCCTTGGTGGAATAGACAAGTAGAAAACCAAGCCATTGATAGAGTCTATCGAATAGGTCAAAATAAAAATGTCTTCGCTTATCGTATGATTTGCAGAGACACCATCGAAGAAAAAATCATCCAACTTCAAACAAAAAAACTTCAACTCAGCGAAGAACTCATCTCCGAGGATGAAGGTTTTGTAAAAAATCTAAATGAAGAAGATATTGAGTTTTTGTTTGAATAAACCCAAGTTACCAAAATTCCATACTTTTAAATTCCATAAAGACTAAAAAAAACCAAGGATGGGTTGCTATACTCTCTATATTTTTAGTATAGAAAAGATATGTTTAACCTAAAACTATTATATTTACTTCTAAATTATTAAAAATAGCCTTATGCTTAGAACTATTTTATGCCTTATTGTTTTTTGTTTTGGTTCTACATTAGTAGCGCAAACCAAGACGGACGGTGCGGCACTGCTAGCTAAAGAAATTAAGCTTTCTGATACTGCAATCAAGGATTTTGCTCCCAACTTAAATTTGTTGGATCAGCAGCCTATACCAGCTTCAGAATATGGAAATAAAAAGGAAGAGCTTTATAAACAAAGAATAAAAGCGAATCAAGCTAAAAAAAAAAGCGGAAATGGCGACGAAGCCGTCAGTCCAAAAATAATCCAACAGTTCGAAGGAAATCTAGCCAGTAGTATCCCGAGCGATAATGATGTGGCCGTAGGATTAGATGGCACCATAGTGAGTGCAGTCAATTCTAATATTCAAATTTACAATTCAAATGGTGTTAGTATAGCCACTAGATCACTAGCTGCTTTAGCTTCTAGGATGGGGACATTTACCATGAATTCAGATCCAAGACTGCTATATGACGCGCAGATGGATAGATATGTCATTGTATGGTTCACAGGTTCATTGAGCACTACAAACAAAATTATAGTAGGTTTTACAAAGACAAATAATCCTGCTGACTCTTGGAATTTTTACATCCTCAATGGAGCATCATTTAATGATTCTACCTGGAGTGATTATCCAATCATTTCACTCAGTAATAAAGACTTATTTATCACATTTAATCAAGTAAAAGACAATATTCACTGGTCTGTTGGATTTAAGCAATCGGTCATCTGGCAGCTAGATAAGCAAAAAGGATATGATGGAGACGCTCTTAAATTCACCCTATGGAGCGATATAAAACACAATGGTGGAAATCTTAGAAATATCTGTCCGGCCAAATATCAAACTGCCAGCCCTGACAGTAATATGTACTTTTTATCCGTTCGGAATGTAGCTAATTCTAATGACACTATCTTTCTTTTAGAGATCAATAATACATATGCTTCAGGAAAAGCTCAACTAAAACAAAAAGTCCTTAAATCACCCATAAAATATGGTTTTCCTCCGAATGCATTTCAAAAGAAGGTAGCTGGAAAAATCCAACAACTGATGACCAATGATGCCAGAGTTTTAGCCGCCATATATGAAAACAATCATATTCATTTCGGATCTAATTCTATTTTACCAAGTGATTTTACCGCTACTGTATTTCTAGGTTCTATTAAAAATGTAAATTCTTTAAATCCAAAAGTGGAAACCAAACTATTGGATCAGCCAGGAATGGAATTTGGATACCCGAGTATGGCTTATGTAGGAGAAAATGAACTAGACCATAAGGTTGTATATGCTTTTTCACATTGCAGAATAGATAGTTTTCCGGGGACATCGGTTATATATAAGGATGCGAAAGACAATTTTTCTAAACTACTTATAGTCAAAGAGGGCGAAAATCTTATCAATCAAATTTCGGATTCTATCGAGCGATGGGGGGACTATTCTAATGTACAAACCCTGCATCAGAGTCCAACGCAGGTAATTCTTGTAAACTCTTTTGGAAAAACGAATAGCAGAATGGGAACCTATATAGCCAAACTCGAAATAAATGATACCGTAAAAGGAATCAAACCTACCACCTCAATACTATCTAATGATAGAAATCATTCGATTCAAATCAAGCCTAATCCTATTCTTGACAATATTTTTCAGGTAATTTTCGAATTAAAAGAAAAGGAATACCTTCATTTTGATATATATGATATGCAGGGTAGACAAGTAGTTAAACTACTAGAAACTGCAGCGCATCAAGGTAGAAATGAATTTAGCTTCCGCCCGAATGATCTAGACCGAGGGGTTTATTTTTTAAGGATATATGGAAATAAAAAAACTGATATCACGAAGAAGTTAGTCGTGGAGTAAAGCTTGCCAAATAGCATCTGCTCTATCGAATTCTGTATGGAATAATCTGCGATTTAAGTAATTTTCAGACGCTAGGCCTTCTAACCTCTTTATATGACCTTTTTCGAGTTCTATTGATAATTTCTGGTTCTGTAAGTGGCCAGAACAAGCTGTATCAAAGTAAAATTGAGGACTGCTGTATTTTTCATTTCTCAGATGCTCTACAATTTTCAATTCTGTTTTTTCCAATTTCAAAATCTGATCATAACCGAGGATTTCTATACTTTGCATAATAAAATCATCAATAGAAATAGTTGTGTGATTTTGGAGATTATCAATGCTAGACCGTACACTTGGACTAGCTTTTGTAGTAATTTTAAATTTATTTGGTCGTATTAAATCATCTATTTTATCTAGGTTAGAGGCGTATAGCAAAGTAAAATGACTCAAAATTGCTTGACTAGATGAAAACTGAGCACTTCCGCTTACTTTCTTTCCATTATCGAGAATGATAGCATTGCGTTCATTCATAGTGGCTCCTATCCCGAGTTGATTTAATACTTGAGTCATACGCATGGTTGACGACGCATAGCTATTTACATTTTTCAAATCATGCTTTTCAAAAAAAGCAAAATTGACATTTCCTATATCATGGACTACTGTGCCACCGCCACTTATGCGTCGTGCTAAACGATAATCAGACGTTAAGAAAGAATTAAGATATATTTCTTGAAAAAAGTTCTGATTTTTTCCTAAAACAATAGCAGATGAATTCCTGTAAACAAGCAATAAACAGATATTAGTAAAATCATAGTTACGAACAAAATACTCTTCAAGAGCTAGATTCGAATATACATCAAAAGAGTCCGAAATATAATAACAGAGCTGCTTAGCATTCATCTGCTATTTTTGATTCTTTTCCTTCCACATGTGTCGCAGATTATCCTCTGTCAGAAAGAATATCATGACCGTAGCGACTATAAGCATCAAGGTATCAATGATAGTGTAGAGCACAATAGCTTGAAACATAAAACCTGTCAAATACTTAATTAGAATCGAGATAAAGAAGAATAAAGGAGCAAATATAATGATATACTTACTTGCGACGTTTTGAGCATAGAACCAGTTATAATCATTCTTTAAAGCTAAATTTGTCCTGAACCCATAGAATTTATTTTTTGCAGGTGGATAGAACTTCAAAATGAGGCCACTTAAGAAGAAGGGGCCATAAAAAATAATTGTTTTAAGACTTAATAAGAATTGAAATTTTTCCATAATCTATCTTATTTTCTATCTTTGGTCGATTGATATGCTCTCGGTGTTTCTCCCATATAAATTTGTCTTGGACGACAGATAGGTTGCTTTTCTTCTACCATTTCTTTCCACTGAGCCACCCATCCTGGAAGTCTTCCAAGAGCGAATAACACAGTAAACATATCAGTAGGATATCCTAATGCTCTATATATAATACCAGAGTAAAAGTCAACATTTGGATAGAGTTTACGCTCTACGAAATAACTATCACTCAAAGCCATTTGTTCTAACTCTAACGCTATATCTAACAATGGATCGACTACACCCAGCTTTTTCAATACATCGTCAGCTGATTTTTTAATAATAGTAGCTCGTGGATCAAAGTTTTTATAAACTCTATGTCCAAAGCCCATCAATCGAACACCTGCTTCCTTATTTTTCACTTTTTCTACATATTGCTTTGTAGTTATTCCTGAGTCTTTAATCTCTTGGAGCATTTCCAATACTTCTTGATTGGCACCTCCATGACTTGGTCCCCATAAAGCAGCTATTCCAGCGGAAATGGTTGCCCACAAATTGGTACCTGCAGAGCCTACCATTCTCACAGTTGAGGCAGAACAGTTTTGTTCATGATCCGCATGAAGAATTAAAAGTTTATTCAAAGCAGAAGCTATAACAGGATCTACCGTATATTTCTCACACGGATTTCCAAAAGTCATAGATAGATAATCCTCTACATATCTTAATTCATTCGTGGGATACATAACAGGATGACCAATTCTCTTTTTATACATCATAGCACAGAGATTTGGCATCTTAGACATGACTCGAATTATGGTTAGATTTCTATCCTCTTCCATTTTTTGAGGATCTTGGCTATTTGGGTAGAACGAAGACATCATTCCGACCATAGTCATCAACTGACCCATTGGATGAGCACCTGTAGGATAAGCATCAAATACTTTTTTGACATCTTCGTGGACTAGACTGTGTCTAGTCATTTGTTTTTTCCATTCTATATATTCAGCTTCATTCGGTAGCTTACCATAAATGAGTAGGTAGGCTACTTCCATAAACTCAGCTTTCTCAGCTAATTCTTCTATACCATAGCCTCTATAGTGCAGGATTCCCTTATCTCCATCAATAAAAGTTATCTTGGACTTAGTAGAACCAGTATTTTTATAACCATCGTCAAAAGTCACTAAACCTGTTGTATCTCTTAATTTGCGGATATCCACTGCAGATTCATTCTCCGTCCCTGTAATAATAGGTAATTCATATACCTGACCGTTATATTCTAGTTTTGCTACGTTTGACATATAGATTTAAGTTGTAAAATAATTATGTGGTAAATATACTTATTTTTTTTCTAAAACAAGTACCAACTTTCTTACCAAAAAAAAGTTCTATTGAACCTTTGATTTATAATACTTAAGAAAGAACAAGCCTCCTATGCCTATGGATAAGCCGAGCATAGTCCTTAAGGTGAAACCAAATCGGATGAGCTGGAATAAGACTGTGACGAATAAAATAACTAAAACAAATAACCAACCATAAAAGATAGGACGAGACATAGTATTTAATTTTTTAGTTTAAAGATAAGATGAGCATTTTCAGTAGTTTTTAAAGCTACCTCTTCTAATGATATTCCTTTTAGCTGTGCTAGATAAAGAGCAATATCCTTGATATAGCTGCTTTCATTTCTCTTTCCACGGTATGGCACTGGGGCTAGAAAAGGAGAATCCGTTTCCAATACAATATATTTCAGATCTATATTTTTGACCACTTCTTGCAATCCAGATTTGGGATAGGTCAGCACACCTCCTATGCCTAGGTAGAATCCACAATCTATAATTTTATCAGCTTCCTGCTGCGATCCAGAAAAACAATGCATGACGCCTCTTAGGCCTTTTTTCGCATAACTATTTATCAAAGGAATGACGTCTTGATTCGATTTTCGGCTGTGAATCGAAACGGCTTTATCATATTTTATTGCCCATTCAAACTGCATTTCCAAAGCCATCATTTGTTCTTTTTGGAATGTCAGATCCCAATGGTAATCTAGTCCTATTTCACCTACACCGCAGTATCGGTCAGAATTTTTGGATAAATGACTATGAATGTTATCTAATTCCTGGATATAATTTTCCTTCACATCGCATGGGTGAAGACCCATCATAGGGTAAAATGTATGAGGTTCTAAATCACACAACTCATGCATATCCTCTATAGATGTTAAATCTATATTGGGCAGTATAACTTTTGTGACCCGATTCTCAGCCAGCCGCTCTAGCCACTCAGCTCTATCTTCCTTCATGGAAGATAAATACAGATGGGAATGGGTATCTACTAATTGCAAGGAATATTTGTCTAACTAATTAAAATCTTAAATATTCTATTGATTAAAAAAATCATTATACAAAATAGATTAAATATTAATCATTCAGTATTGATTTGCACGCTTCGTAAATACTATCTGCATCTAATCCATATTTTTTCATCAATTCAGCTGGTGTAGCGCTTTCCCCGAAGCTGTCTTGAACAGCGACAATAGCCATAGGTATTGGCATTTCCTCCGCTAATAGCAATGCAATGGTACTAGCTAGTCCACCCAATCGCTGATGCTCTTCGGCTACTACTATTTTTTTAGTCTTAGACACACTCTCTAGAATAGCAGGCTCATCTAATGGCTTTATCGTATGAATGTCAATAACTTCAGCCGAGATACCTTCCTCTTTCAATTTCTTGGCTGCTACTATAGCCTCCCAGACCAAATGACCCGTGGCTACTATAGTTATGTCCTTACCCTCAGACAATTTCAATGCTTTTCCTATTTCAAATTTTGATTCTTTCGTTATAAAAATAGGCACCTTAGGTCTGCCAAATCTCAAATAAACCGGACCATCAAAATCAGCTATAGCTAAAGTCGCCTGGTAGGTCTGATTGTAGTCACAGGTATTAATCACCGTCATATTCGGTAACATCTGCATCAAACCTATATCTTCAAGAATTTGATGTGTAGCACCATCTTCACCTAAGGTAAGGCCAGCATGGGATGCACAAATCTTTACATTTTTATCAGAATAGGCTACAGACTGACGTATTTGGTCATATACACGACCTGTGACAAAATTGGCGAACGATGTGGCGTAAGGAATTTTACCAGCAATCGCTAGCCCAGCAGCTAGCCCTATCATATTCGCTTCAGCAATACCAGCTTGAATAAACCGTTGAGGCACTTTTTTCTTAAATTCACCTAGTTTTAGTGAATCGGTGAGATCTGCGCAGAGAGCGACTACATTATGATGAGTATCGGCCAAGACTGCCATAGCGTCTCCAAAACCCGAGCGAGTATCATTCTCTCCTAATACGATTATATCATCTAAATTCATGGTGGGGTGTTTCAAAAAAGCAAATGTACATTAAAATGAAAATGAAAAATCAACCAACCATCCACATTTTGTTCAAAGTCTATAATAACTGGATTTAAGCTTAAAATTAATATTAAGACATAAAAATTAAACACGCGTAAGTATCTATAACTGATCATGCCTCCATAATTATACAATAGAGATTTCTATTAGCGCTGCATTCGTTTGAGCAAACTTAATAACACGTAATTTTCACTGATTTAAAGGATATAAATTAAGTTATAGAATATCCCATAAAATACTCAAAATATACAACTTATCAGATATATTTTTTTTCTTAAACAGACATCCTTATATGACCAAAGTGACAAAACGTGACGATTTGCCAGGTAAAATTCAGCAAAAATGAATAAATTTAATTTTAGGAGATAAAAACAGTCTAGTATAACCACTATATTGAATGTATAATTATTTAATTTTATAAGGTATAGAGTGGATTAAATTAACTTTATACTGCTAATTGATAGTTAATTCAAATCAATTAGCATGTGATTATATTGAAACACAACAATTAAGATAATGAGTTAAAATAAATTTTCACTTTTTCTAAAAATTCATATATTTGCGTATAAAATAAATTAACCGAATGAAAAATTTGTCTTACTTAATTATTCTATTTTTTGCTATTAACTTCTCTAGCTGTGGAGATATGAATGAGTTTACTCCTACAGTTCAGGATCCAAATGCTGAATGGAAGCTATCCTATGTCACTGGATTTTTAACTGGCAGAGATGATCAAATTACTTCAGGATCAGAAAGATTTGAAGCCGTAGCTAACCCAGCAACGGGTCAACTTGTTATAACTCATTATTTCTTAGATGACCGAAGAGCTTGGTTTGGAAGCGCACCGAAAGACGTAAAAATTATAAATACAGCCAACGGTCCAGAAATAGAAATAGAATATAGACAAGAGTCTACTGACCCTGGTACAGCTGTGGCTATTGCCGCTCGATTCAAGTGGGAGATCATTCTTAGCTTCTCTCAAGTAGGAAGAGGTACGTTTTCAAAAATACCTGTTAGGGTTAGAAGAACTTACCAAGATGCTAGTCTTTTTGGGTTTGAAAAAGTGAATAATTATATGGCTCCTACAAAATAATCATTTTATAACAACCAATAAATTTAAAGGCTACTCCGAGGAGTGGCCTTTTTTTGTCTAGTTTTAATCTAAGTCTGTATATTCGCTTAGCTTAACTTAATTTAAAATAAACCAAACATGACACAAACAGATATTAAGCAGCCATTATTTGGTCACCCTGCAGGACTCTTTGTATTATTTTTTACCGAGATGTGGGAGCGTTTTAGTTACTATGGTATGCGCGCATTGTTAGTTTTATTTTTAGTAAGCTCCACGGGAATTGGCGGCTGGGAATGGTCTAGGGAAAATGCGTTAGAACTTTATGGCTGGTACACTGGATTAGTATACATTACTCCTATTTTGGGAGGGCTAATAGCAGATCGCTTTTTAGGTCATCGAAATGCAATTGTATTAGGAGCATTAATAATGACACTTGGCCATGCTTCCATGGCTTTTGAAACCAAATTTTTCTTTTATTTAGGTCTATCTCTCTTAATAATAGGCAACGGATTATTTAAACCGAATATTTCAACAATAGTAGGTGGGTTATATACAAATAATCCTGAAAAGAAAGATTCAGCTTATACCATATTCTATATGGGTATCAATGCAGGTGCCTTTTTGGGCATACTACTTTGCGGATATGTAGGAGAAAAAGCTGGTTGGAGTTATGGTTTCGGCTTGGCAGGTATATTCATGTTTTTTGGAATGTTACAATTCTGGTTTGCACAATCTATTTTTGGAAATTTAGGATTAAAACCAATAAAACTAGCTGCTGGAGAATCAATAGTGGAAGATACTACACCCGCGAATGTAATAAATGATAGATTGATGGTCATAGGAATTTTAGCTATTTCTACCATCTTTTTCTGGATGGCATTTGAGCAAGCTGGAGGTTCTATGACAATTTTTGCTAAAGATTATACGAATAGAATTCTTAGTGGTTCTCAAGCTCATATGTTCTCCATCATCAATGCTTTAATGGCCGTTATTCCTTTAGGCGTTATCACTTGGGTATTGATAAAACTTGTGAAGGAAACCTTTGGAAAGTATAGCCTATCCAATGGCTTTTTATCTGTTAGTTTCATTATTATATGGTGTATAGTTTTATGGATGGTCAATAAAGATTTTAATACCAAAACCTATGAGGTAGACATGGGTGGTCAAAAAACTACTATTCGAAATGAAGTTCAGTTAAAAGTTGGTGAACGTATTTATTTACTGGATTTAGATAAAAAAGGTAATTTCAAGTATATTCTTCCAGAGGAATCAGACAAATTTACTTCAAAGGTTTCTGCAACAGTTCTAAAAGAAAAATTAAATGAGGTAGAAATTCCCGCCTCATGGTTTGGAATTTTAAACTCATTATTTATAATTTTATTTGCCCCATTAGTATCTAAAATATGGGCTAGCAAGTATAATCCATCGGCACCTATTAAGTTTGGGTTAGGTTTAATTCTCCTTGGAGCAGGTTTTGGCATACTTGCATTAGGAGCTTCTTCTATTGAGAAAGGTGCTACTGTTGCCTCTGTAAGTATTGTATGGCTAATAATAGCCTATTTGTTTCATACAATTGGAGAGTTATTCGTATCTCCTGTCGGATTATCCTATATAAGTAAATTATCGCCTGCTAGATATGTTGGACTTATGTTTGGCGTTTGGTTTACGGCTTCAGCGATAGCTAACTGGTTAGCTGGCAAGACAGGTAGCCTTATAGACAAAATAAGTTTAGAATATTCGATGTCTGCTTTTTTCTTAATATTTACCGTTCTTGCAATTACTGCTGGATTGGTTATTATTTTATTAAATGGATTTCTGAAGAAGCGAATGCACGGAGTACAATAAATTTAGCTAGTTTTATAGTCTTATTTAGTCCAGTCTTTATAGTTTTGCCATCTTATTTTCAAAAAGAATGAACACAAAGTTTTTGCAGTTTTATGTTTTTAATAGAGTTTGGATCTCATTAGGTCTTCTTATCATTGGTTTGGTTTGGGGATTTATGGATAAATTCGACTTTGCTTGGATATTGATTACCGTTGGGGTTATCCTATTTTTAGCTCATTTTTTATTAGGGCCTATTCGGTTATTGCAGAAATCTGTAGAGGAAGGTGATTTTGACCTATCTATGAAGGTCATTGATTCGGTCAAATACCCTGCACTGCTTATTAAGCCAGTCCGCTCTATGTATTATATGATTCAGAGTAATATGGCAGTATCGCAGAAAGATTTTACCAAAGCAGAGGCACTCATAAAAAAATCAAGCGAACTAGGCATGCCTATGAAGGATATGGATGCGATGGTAGTTTTTCAGCATGGGGCTATTTTCTTTCAAAAAGGTGATTATAAATCGGCTCTACCTAAGCTCAGAGAGGCTTTGTCAAAGGGTATGAATGATCCTGATAGTATGGCTAGTGCACAATTGATGCTCTGTTCCATTTTCATTCAACGAAAAGATCATAAAACAGCGAAAGCGCATTTTAAAAAAGCTAAAGATGCTAAGCCTAAACAAGCGGAGATCCTAAACCAAATAAAGGAAATGGATAAGTATATTAACCGTTTGCCGGGCTGATAAAGTTTTAAGTATCCCGTTTTGTTTACCTCTATCTCAGTTATTACTTATTAGATATTAAATATTAGTTAATACAGTGAGCAACAAAATTATCAACGACCCTGTTCATGGTTTTATTCGAGTTAAATATAACTCCGCATTGCGCTGTATCAATCATCCTTACTTTCAGCGATTACGAAATATAGCTCAGCTAGGTTTGACACATGTGGTATATCCCGGAGCGGTGCACAGTAGATTTCATCATGCGCTAGGCGCTTTTCACCTCATGCAGGTAGCTATAGAGCAGCTAAGAGTCAAAGGCGTGGAAATTTCAGATAAAGAAGAGGAGGCTGCTTGCTTAGCTATTTTGCTGCATGATATTGGACATGGGCCCTTTTCGCATGCTTTGGAGAAGAGTTTTTTCAAGAAAATATCTCATGAACAAATTTCCTTGGCTCTTATGCATGCTATGAATAAAGAATTTCATGGTGATTTAGATTTAGCCATAGAAATTTTTACCAATCAGTATCCACGAAAATTTTTCTATCAATTGATATCTAGTCAGCTCGACGTGGATCGACTAGACTATCTCAAGCGCGATAGTTTCTACAGCGGCGTAGTGGAGGGCAATATCGGTGTAGATAGAATTCTAGCTATGATAGACGTCGTAGATAATCAAATCGTGGTGCATGAAAAAGGTATTATGAGTGTGCAGCATTTTCTCTTATCCCGTCATCTGATGTATTGGCAAGTCTATCTCCATAAAACAGTTATGAGTGCAGAGTTTATGCTTATAAAGTTTCTTGAGCGCATCTTCAAGCTCATTCATAGCGGACAAACAATTTCGACGTCCAATCCTAGACTAAATTTTTTCTTTCAATTAGCGGAAGATCAGCGCAGTCAATTGACTCCAGATGTCATAGCACAATTTGTGCTATTAGATGATAGCGATGTATGGACCGTATTAAAAGATATGAAAGATAATAGTGATGAAATACTTTCTAGTTTAGCTCAGCGTATTTTGGCTAGAGAATTTTATAAAGTAACCTTCACGCATGAAAAATATCAAGCGGCTATTAATAAGCTCTCTACTTTAAATAATGAGCAAATGAATTATGCTCATTTTAGTGATACGGTAACTGTTACGGCATATTCTTCTGACACCCCTATTCACATAGCTACTAAAGAAAGCGGGGTCTTAGACTATGAAGATTATATTATTCGTAATAACATGATTATCCCTATTGAAAATAAAACCCAAAAAGTCTTTTATTATTACTTAGAAGCTTAATTCCGATTAGTAAATTTTCTTATTAGTATTTATTTCATCGTAGATAGCTATAGAGATATGGCTTAGCAGTTATGTCTTTCTTGAGTTTTCTGTATTTCGCTATTACACAAAGACACACAGAGAAGTCACAAAGGTACACAGAGAAGATTCGAAATTTTTCATTACTAAACGACATTGAATCATAATGCCTAATGCTTTGTACTTTATACTTCTATCTAATATTGCCCTGTTTGGAGTAGCACTAGAGTACAGGCTTCTTCTGTGGTGATACCATAATCATTAAGTTCCGCTTCCCATGGAGGATTCTCTGTGCCAGGATTGAAGATAACCCGCTGTGGCTTGAGAGATAAAATATACCTTCGTAGCTCCGTATCTTGGTTTTTAGCCCCTACATAAAGCGTTACGGTATGAGCCTTGACAGGATTTTTTTCTGTCATGAATTCTACATCACACACCCTACCTACCTTTAATCCATATGCAAATACTTCATGCTGATGGTTACGCAGCATTTCTATAGCTTTGTAGGAATATCTATCTGGATTTTCGGAAGCTCCGATAACGAGAGTGGGTTTCATGCTTCTAGTTTTTTAGGATGAGTTAATTTACTTCTAATTTGGAGTTATTAAGATAAATGAAAAATCTCATTAGCTATTCGCAGGGATCGCTCAAAGGCCTTTTCATCAAATTCAGGCTTAAATTGTTTCCGGAAAAAGTTAACAAAATACTCCGTGGCTAGATTCCCTACTAGTTCATCTTTGGCTAATGGGCAACCTCCGAGTCCGCCTATGGCTACGTCAAACCTACGACAGCCGCCTTTATACGCCGCCTTTACCTTAGGCAACCAATTGTATGGCGCAGAATGAAGATGAGCACCAAATTCTAAATCATTATAATAACCAACAGTGCCTTTAAAAACCTCCGTTATTAACTCTGGAGTAGCCACTCCGATAGTATCTGAGAGAGAAAATATCTTGACGCCTAGTCCAGCTATTTTCTCCACCCAGTGGTGGATTATATCTACATTGAAGTCATCTCCATAAGGATTTCCAAAGCCCATGGAGATATAAATCACTAATTCTTTTCCACTCTCATGAGTAAGAAGAGCTATTTCCTTGACTCGTTCAAAGGACTCCCCGATACTAGAATTCGTGTTTCGATGTTGAAACGTCTCGGATATGCTGAATGGATAGCCAATAAAGTCTATTTGGGGGTGAAGACAAGCCTCCATAGCCCCTTTAGTATTGGCTACAATAGCCAATAGTTTTGACTTTGTATTGGTCAAGTCCAGACCATTCAATACTTCTGCCGTATCAGCCATCTGGGGTATGACCTTAGATGACACAAAACTGCCAAAGTCTATCACATCAAATCCTACCTCTAGGAGAGATTGAATATATTTTATCTTCTTTTCCGTAGGTATCAAAATGGGGATTCCCTGCATAGCGTCGCGCGGACACTCTATAAATTTAATCACGGGTCCTAGGGGTTTTTAATTAAAAGTGAATCATAAAGCACTTCAAACTCTTTTGGATGGGCTTTATAGTACTGGGTTGTTTGTTCGAAATCCTTAGAAGAAATTCTTAAATCCTTTAGTACTTTAGTTTTACAACTCTCTATAAAAGCTGGTTGATTATTTCCTAATTTGAGCTCGTGATAAGCTTCACATTCATGAATTTTAACCAAGGCCCCTTTAAATCGCTCTTCATTTAGACTAGGATTAGCACTACAACTATAGAGAGCCAGCAGAAATATAGCCGCGAAGTAGTATAAAAGCTTGTATTTTTGAAATTGAAAACTCATCTATGGCAAATGTACGAGACATTTCATAATTCATAGCCACAATTGGGATTATTTTAAAAAATTTGAATAAACTAATGTATATCAACCAATCAATCTATCAGAAACTAGATAATGTGTGTGCAGAATATGGGGCTCAGTGGATAGCAGTGACCAAATTGAGACCTGTAGACGCTTTAGCAGAATTATATGCAATGGGCAAAAGGAGCTTTGGAGAGAATAAAGCCCAGGAACTCTGCGATAAATATGAAATACTTCCAAAAGATATTGATTGGCACTTTATTGGACATTTACAGACCAATAAGGTCAAACAGATTATAGATAAGGTATCGACCATTCATGCTGTGGATAGCATGAAACTACTTAATGAAATACAAAAAGAAGCAAGTAAAATCAATAAAAAGGTTGCAATTTTTATTCAAATGTATGTGGCTCAAGAAGAGACGAAATATGGCTTCTCTCCAGAAGAAATGTTAGATTTTTTTGATCAGTTCCAGGCAGAGAATTATCCAAACATTTCGATTCAAGGAATCATGGCTATGGCTTCCTTTACAGATAACAAGTCCCAAATAGAAGAGGAGTTTTGTCGCGTGAAAACTATGTTAGCTGCCATAAATTCTGACTATAACATGACACTGTCGGAAATGTCCATAGGTATGAGTGGGGATTATAATATCGCCTTGAAATGTGGCGCTACAAGGCTTAGAATTGGTAATATTTTATTTAACTAAAATCAATTATGACATTTGACTTTAAGCCATTTAAAGAATTAACCTCTCTGGAGCTCTATAAGATTCTTAAGTTTCGTTCAGAGATATTTGTGATAGAACAAAACTGCGTTTATCAAGATTTAGATGATAAAGATATAGCTGCCTATCACCTCCTTGGCTCAGAAAAGGGTAAACTTATCGCATACGCGAGAGTGCTTGGTCCGGGGGTGTCTTATACTGATTATAGTTCTATCGGCAGGGTCTGCAATAAACTAACCCATCGTCAACTTGGATTAGGTAAAATACTTATGGAAGAAGCTATTCGAAAATGTAATGAGCTTTTTCCTAAGTATTCTATCAAGATCTCAGCACAGAGTTATCTCTTAAAATTCTATGCTGATTTAGGGTTTGAAAAAATAGGTGAAGAATATCTCGAAGACCAAATCCCTCATATAGCTATGATTAATAGCCTATAACAATTATTAAGTACTCAATATAATTTCCAAATCTACTTCTTAGTGGGTATTAACTAAAAATAGTCTGAATTTATACCTAAAATCTCGTTTTTTTGTTTAGTTTTGCTGACTTTCTAACATAAAAATATAGATCAAAAAAACTAAGTTATGAGTTTCACAAAGATTAAAGTAGCCAACCCAGTAGTAGAATTAGATGGAGATGAAATGACCCGAGTCATTTGGAAATTTATCAAAGAAAAATTAATTTTACCTTATCTAGATCTAGATATTAAATACTATGACCTTGGGATGGAATATCGCGATGAGACAAATGACCAAGTAACTATAGATGCGGCAAATGCTATTAGAGAATTTGGGGTAGGTATCAAATGTGCGACCATTACGCCCGACGAGGACAGAGTAAAAGAATTTAACTTAAAGCAAATGTGGAAGTCACCAAATGGGACTATACGCAATATTCTTGATGGTACAGTATTTAGAGAGCCTATTGTTATGAGCAATGTCCCTAGATTAGTCACAAACTGGACTTCTCCTATTATCGTAGGTCGTCATGCATTCGGAGATCAGTATAGAGCTACCGATACGTTGGTGAAAGGCAAGGGAAAATTGACTATGACCTTTACGCCAGATGGCGGAGGTGAGCCACAGACTTTCGAGGTATTTAATTTTAAAGGCGACGGAGTAGCACTTTGTATGTACAATACAGATGAGAGTATTAAAGGATTTGCTCATTCTTGTTTCAATATGGCATTGACCAAGAAGTGGCCACTTTATTTATCTACGAAAAATACCATATTGAAAAAATATGACGGTAGATTCAAGGATATTTTTGAAGAAATCTATCAGGCAGATTATAAATCAAGATTTGAAGCAGTAGGAATCATCTACGAACACAGATTGATTGATGACATGGTAGCCAGCGCACTGAAGTGGAATGGTAACTTCGTTTGGGCTTGCAAAAACTATGATGGAGATGTTCAATCGGATACTGTTGCTCAAGGATTTGGATCATTAGGATTGATGACTTCAGTTCTTATTACGCCGGATGGTAGCACCATGGAGTCTGAAGCAGCACATGGAACTGTCACACGTCACTACAGAGAGCATCAAAAAGGAAATAGAACATCTACAAACCCTATAGCTTCTATTTATGCTTGGTCAAGAGGGTTAGCTTTTCGAGCTAAATTGGATGGCAATTCAGAATTGGATAAGTTCGCTACTTCGTTAGAACAAGTATGTGTAGAAACAGTAGAAGCTGGTAAAATGACCAAAGACCTAGCCATTATTGTAAAAGGATCAAATAAAGTAGATCATGGCACAGACTATTTGTATACAGAAGAGTTTCTAGATGCTATAGATGCGGGATTGAAAGCTAAGCTTAACGCTTAATAAATTCTGTTATGAATTAGTCTAATCCACCTATTTATAACATGATTTTTTTCTATAAAATTTAGAGTATTTAAAAATCAACAATACAAAAACCACCACTTTAAGCGTTAATTAAAATGGTGGTTTTGTATTTAATGAGCTAAAATTTTACCAATAAGTAAGTCTATACTAGATAGATAATCTGGGAATATTCTTATCTAACTTAGAAAAAACAAAAGTTACCCTTTACTATCTTATGACATCAATATTTCCTGCCTTCGATATCTTTTCTTTATCATAATTAGTGATTTGGATCTGCCAATTATAAGAGCCATTAGGAACAGGTTCTCCTTTAAAGCTGCCATCCCACCCTTGGTCTAGATTAGTCGTACTGAATATTTTTTCTCCCCATCGATTATAGACCTCAAAATAATTGAGCGTTTTAATATTAAGGTGCTTTACTATCTTAAATACATCATTAATACCATCGCCATTTGGTGAGAATGCAGTCGGTATAAGTAATACATTCTTAGAATAAACGCCTACCCGCACACTATCATACCCTTCACAAGAGTTCCCGTCTACCACATGCACATAATATGTTGTACTATCGGTAGGCTGCACTCGAATACTAGTCAAATAAGGATTTGTAGGTATTATAGATTGTGGAAACCAATCTAGCTTAGAGGCAGCAGAATAAGCATAGAGTTCAATCTCTGCTCCTCTGTAGATATTTGTATCAGGTGTGGTTGTAATCTTAGGCAATGTATCTACATTTACCCGCACTCCTATTGTGTCAAAAAAGCAATCATTAGCTACTTTAACTGAATAGGTAAAACTAGAATCTGGTGCCACCTGTGGTTTATCGGTAAGACTATCACTCATGTTATAGAATGGCTTCCATAGATAATACAATCCTCCAGAGGCATACAATTCAGTAAATCGACCTTTGCAGACTTGCACTGGCGTTTGCACATTGGGCTTAATAGGCAGTTGGACAGGTATTCTCAACTTTTGTATTGTGAAACAATTCTCTGCAGTTAGTACTTTAAGGAAAATATCATCTGTTTTCGGCGGATAATAAAAGACTTTTTTGGAAAGCGAATCAGAAACATAAGTACCTGGGGACCATCGAGCCTTGGTATTTAAATTGGCGTTACTCACCACGGTTAATTCAGCGGAATCCCCTAAACAAATAAACTTCGGAAGACCTAGAATAGAAATATTAGGCGGATAATTCACGATCATCTCCATACCTTCAGATACGGTACAACCGAAACTGTTGGTTGCTGTGATATAATACCAAACCTTAGCACTAGGATTCACTTCTGGGTTAGGGATTGACTTATTATTTATAGTTGGATCCGTGGTTGACCACTTATAAGTATTGTCCGTATTGAGGTTAAATTTATAGATATTGCCGAAACAGGTCGAATCCAAAAGTGGTAGATTGGTTTTAGGACTCGGAATCACATCGATACGAATATTCTCAGATTTCCGATAACAATAATTATCAATAGTCAATGTATAGATAAATGTATCTCGATTGTATATTCTTGGCTTTCGTTTGAACAAATCATTTGGGTGAATCCAAGTAGGAGGAGCCCATGCATAGCGAGTGATATCGCCTAAATCCAATGGTTCTAATATAATGGTATCATAGCTACACTTGACTGTATCATTTTTTCTAAATAAATTCAAACTTGGATCTAGTACAATCACTCGAACGGTATCTTTCACTATGCAGCCAAATTGATCTATTCCATTAAATACATATTCCGTCGCAACAGTTGGTTTAGCTAAAGGAGTTTTGGAGTTTGGATTATCCAGACCTGCTGGCGGTGTCCAATAAAAGGTTTGAAAAAAACCTTGCCCATTTAGCCTAACCGTTTCTCTATTAAACGGACCTGGATTTAGACAAACATTCGTGTCTTTTCCTGCATCTATAAATGGTTTTAGTTGAAAAGAAACTAGAACGGAATCAAAATTATAACAGCCGAGAGCGTCTGTTCCTTTCACAGTATACCTACTCGAATTTGGATAAACTGGGGATGCAATAGGAGATTTGCTATTTGGATTGTCTAGTTGAGCAGATGGAGACCATAAATAGGATACTCCTCCATTAGCATTGAGTTGTATTTTACTATCATAGCAGATAAACGTATCACCGAAGGTAGTGATAGTAGGAAGATTATTGACGTTGACATTAAATGTTTGCGAATCGACACAACCTTTATCCGTCATCGCCCATAGCTTCACAGAGAAGGGAGCAGCGGTCAGCGGAGTGTAGGTGGTCGTGCAGTTTACATCTACCCTATCAGGCAATGCCCAACGCAAACTGCTGATAACATCAGGAGCGGGTATCGTTATATTACATACGGGTTTAAATGGCTGACCAATACACGCATTTGGTAGCGTTGCAGAGATATTAGGACGATTTTCTACTCTAAAATTAATCTGGGTATCCGCTATACATCTTTTGCTACTTTCTACGATGAGTTTTACTGTATAGTTACCTGAGATACTATACTTATGAGAAGGATTACGGATAGTATCGATTTGTCCATCACCAAATTGCCATTTCCATTTTATGGTATTACCATAAGTGGCAGTGGATAAATCCGTAAAATTCACTACATCCCCTGGGCACTTTGGCGGGCTGGTCGATATTCTAAAATTTGCATAAAACGTAGGGTAAATCCTAACTTTAACCCTTAAAGTATCCTTACATACCCTCCCATCGAATAAGGTTTTAAAAGAAGTCAACGTAACAATATAAACACCAGTATCTTTATAATCGTGGCTAGGATTAGTGCTAGTAGACGTATCCAATGCGCCAGAGGAAGGGTCTCCAAAATTCCAAAGGAAACGCTGAGCGTTCGTGCTAGAATTTGTAAAACTGATTCTTTTATCTTTACAATTTACCTGATAATCATACATTTTGGTCACAGGATCATAAGAGCCAGGTATGTTAATTAAATCAGATTTAGGTATGTCACATACAAATACATTGAATTGAAAATCTCTAATAGAAGAATCTATGCATACTCCACCTCTAAATTCTTTGACCATGACACTAACCACAAATCTGCCAGCATTATCCGGCTTACAGGTCAATAAACCAGTATTTTCATCAATCGCAACATTTGGACTCCCCCCCATGACATTTGCTAAGCTATATGGAGCTTGAAAATTAGCATTAATTCGCATCATGGAGATATTATTTGAATTTGGCTGCGGGTTATTGGGTGAGCCACCATCTAAAGGATTAACCAGATAGTATTTGAGGACATCTCCATCCAAATCTACTGCAGCATGATCAAAGGTAAAAGATTGATTGGCGCAAATAAATAAAGGCGGAAACTCTTTAAAATCAGCAGAATTGTTTGGATAAGTCTGTGAAGGGGGTATTATATTGTATATCGTCATGCCGGGAAAGCTTCCGCCACCTCCACCACCTCCACCTGGTGTAGGTTGCAGATTATCTATCCCACTGTTTCGGCAGCATCGCTGATGATAAATAGAGTACCAGCGCGTCTCATCTGGCACAGTAATCGTATCGGTATAAAAAGCCTGCTCTACACAGGTCAGTTTAGGATCCAAGCAGTCATTTTGTATGACAGATTGGACGGTATCTTTGCGCATTAAAGTTAGCGAACCGCTATCGACCCGAGCCCCTGATTGATTATCAAAAACGACATAGTAAAAAGGCCTATTGAATGATCCTGGTGGTACAGTAGGGTCGCCATCAAATGCAGCCTGACCGCCATTACAGTCTCTATAAACCTTAAAGCTAACTACGTAGCGCTTATTTCCAAGGTATTTGTATGTCACCATACCTCCCACAATGTGCGTGGCATGAATAAACTGAGTTAAAAAAAGCATGGCAAGAAGGCCAAGAAGTTTTTTCAAGGATTTTAAATATAGACTTACAAATTTAAACAAAATCTAATAAACCAACCTGCTAATAATCCCATAGAACATTATTTTAATAAAAATATTAATATTTCTCGGTTTCATTTTTTAAGCACTAGTAAAGAAACTGGAGACTATATTTGTAGACTAATACCGCACATATTTATGTAATCCCGCATGAGTGGAAAGATAAATTACATCGGTACCATACAATAAAGAGTATTAACTATCTAAATTTTATAAATAGGATAAGAGTATTAAATAAATGATCATGACGATAAAAAATTATATAAATGGTGAGTTAGGCGACGCCCTATCCAATAAGATAATCAATGTAGTGAATCCGTCTATCGGCAAAGTCTATGGCACCCTGCCGGATAGTGACAGTCAAGATGTGATGATGGCTATAGAAGCAGCAAAGGAGGCTTTACCTGCATGGAAACTATTGAGTTTTGAGCAACGATTTGATCTATTACTAAAACTAGCCAATGGCATAGAGGCTCGAATGAACGAATTCGTAGAAGCAGAATCTATGGATAATGGAAAACCTCAGTGGCTAGCGGCTCAGAGTGATATACCACGCGCTATTTCTAACCTCAAATTTTTTGCTTCTGCACAGATGAATTTCCCTAGTGAGAGTCATCATACGCCCAACCAAGGATTAAATTATACTCTTCGACAACCCATTGGTGTCGTGGGATGTATATCGCCATGGAATTTACCCCTTTATTTATTTACTTGGAAAATAGCCCCTGCATTAGCTGCTGGGAATACGGTTGTGGCGAAACCTTCTGAGATCACTCCATATACAGCTTATTTGTTATCGACCGTATGTATAGAAATAGGATTCCCAAAAGGGATTTTAAATATAGTACACGGACTAGGTGCGAAAGTAGGACAGGCCATAGTAGAGGATAAACGAGTCAAAGCTATTGCCTTTACAGGTGGTACGGTGACTGGCAGAGCTATCAATATAGAATGCGCAAAACAGTTCAAGAAAGTATCTTTAGAGCTCGGTGGAAAGAATCCAAACATCATTTTTGATGATTGTGATTTTGAAGATATGCTGGCGACTACGGTGCGCTCTTCCTTTGCCAATCAAGGGCAAATTTGCCTCTGTGGAAGTAGGATATTTATCCAGAAAACTATTTATGCTAAGTTTAAAGAAGAATTTATAACTCGAATAAATCAATTGACTATAGGTGACCCCAAAACCAACGTGAATATAGGCGCTGTAGTGAGTGAAGATCATATGCATAAAATTCTCAGCTATATAAAATTAGCTAAGGAAGAAGGTGGCACCATACTCACTGGCGGCAAGCGATATATACCAGAAGGTGAATGCCGAGATGGCTTTTTTATAGAACCTACAGTTATAGAGGGTTTGGGGCATTTATGCCGATTGAATCAAGAAGAAATTTTTGGACCCGTCGTGACCCTGATTCCATTCAATACAGAAGAGGATGCTATCGAAATGGCGAATAGCACAACTTATGGCCTAGCCTGTACTATATGGACAGAAAATATAAAGAAAGCACACAGAGTAGCTGAGCGTATAGACTCTGGTATAGTTTGGGTCAATACATGGATGGTCAGAGATTTACGAACTCCTTTTGGTGGTATGAAGGAGAGCGGTATCGGCAGAGAAGGTGGTTTTGAAGCTATGCGCTTTTTCACCGAAACCAAAAATGTGTTTATAAAATATAAATAAATACAATTTTACTCCGAAATTAGCGTTTGGAATAGATAAAACGAATAACTAGTTACCTTGATTCTACCCATTGAAAAATACGAATAAACTCACCATTTATCTTCTATTAGATACTATAGCTTCTACTGCAGCTTGGGTTATATTGTATTATTATAGAAAGACACTTTCTCCATATCCTTATGATATTAAGTTGCAGGAATTTCTTTCTGATACAACATTTTACTATAGTATCGTCCTTATTCCTGTCTTCTGGATAGTATTATACTTCTATGGAGGATTTTATGGTTTGTTGTTTTTCAAATCTAGATTTTGGGAAATCGTTAAAACTGCCATCGCTTCATTAATTGGTGTTGTAATCATCATGTTTTTATTTTTCTTAGATGATAATTATTCTAAAGAAGATCTATTTTATGTAGTAGTGACCTACTTTCTTTTGCAATTTTTAATTACTACTCAATTTAGAATAACCGTGCTTACGGTCAATAAATATCTCTATAGTCAGGAGAAGCGATTTTTCAATTCCATATTTATTTTAAACTCTAGAGATATCAATATTTATGCCGATGATAAATTATGTGATTACAAAGATTTTGGTTTTAAGAATATAGGTTTTCTTTCTAATGAAATGACTAATGGTTGTCAATTGCCCTATATGGGTAAGATAAATAACTTGAAAACAATCCTAGAAGAGAATAATATACATCAAGTAATTATTAATTCAACGGATGATAAATTCATTCATTCACTCATCAATCAATTAGCCCCGTTTAATGTCATAGTTAAAACGCCTGCTGATATTTATGATATTATCAATAAAAGTTATCGACTATCAGATATTCATAGCCCATTATTTCTGGAAGCTTATCCAGAAAATATGCATTTATTTGAAAAAAACATCAAATCTACACTCGATATTTTCCTTTCTATTTTGGCTATAGTACTATTGCTTCCTATTTATTTAGCAATAGCTATCGTATTAAAAATCACCAATGGAGGAGCTATATTCTATCGTCAAGAGCGGATAGGTAAAAATTTTAAGCCATTCTATATTCTCAAATTTAGATCTATGATTTCTAATGCTGAGGCTCACACTCCTCTGCTAGCTTCAAAGGTAGATCCTCGTATTACCCCTGTAGGGCGATTTCTTCGTAAATGGCGCCTAGATGAAATTCCACAATTTTTTAATGTACTAAAAGGAGAAATGAGTATAGTTGGCTATCGCGCTGAAAGGAAATTTTTTATAGACCAAATATGCAATGAGGCACCTTATTATCTACACTTGATGAAAATAAAACCTGGTATTACCTCATTAGGGATGGTTAAATATGGTTATGCCGAAAATGTAAAAGAAATGATTCACCGTCTGAAGTATGACATGATTTATATAGAAAATATGAGTTTGATACTTGACATTAAAATTTTGATTTATACTTTTATCATCCTTTTTAAAGGAAAGGGTAAATGAAGAGTAATGGAAAGTTTAAAGTAGAAAGTGGTCAGGCGTCAGTAATCAGTAAATTGCTTTTTTAATTTATATTTTCTATTTCAACTATCCACCTGTGTCTTCTGAATTTAATCGACTTTTAGCCATAATGAATGATCTCAGAGAGAAATGCCCCTGGGATAAAAAACAAACCTTGGAGAGTCTCTCCCATTTAACTATCGAAGAAGTATATGAACTCTATGATGCTATCCTAGATATGAATTTAGATAATCTAAAAGAAGAAGTGGCTGACGTCATGCTGCATCTCGTTTTTTATGCTAAAATTATATCTGAAAAAGATGGTACTAGCATAGAGGACATATTAAAAATGGGAAATGATAAACTGATACAAAGACACCCACATGTATATGAAGTTAGTCAAGATCTAACGGTAGAGCAAGTCAAAGAAAACTGGGAAAAATTAAAACTAAAAGAAGGTAGAACCTCTATTCTAGGAGGTGTTCCTAAATCCTTGCCTGCACTGATCAAGGCGCATAGAATACAAGATAAAGCCGCTCATATAGGATTTCAATGGGATACAATCGATGGAGTATGGGATAAATTAAATGAAGAGCTTGGTGAATTAAAACAGGCGTTAGAAACTAAAGTATCAGAAGACATCGAAGAAGAGGTGGGCGATGTCCTATTCAGCATGATCAATCTCGCGAGATATGCCAAAGTAGATCCAGAACTCGCTTTGCAGCGTACTAATCAAAAATTCATAGAGCGATTTCAATATATAGAAGAACAAGCGACTAAGCCACTTTCTGATATGAATTTAGAAGAAATGGATGCGCTATGGAATGAAGCAAAAGAAAAATTGAAGACGAAATAAAATTAAACTTATTCTTCGCAATCGTTACTATATCAAATTCAGTATTACAAAAATCCAAGCTCCAGCATAGCTTCTTCACTCATGAAGCTCTTATCCCAAGCTGGTTCGAATACTAATTCTACATGAGCCCCTTTCACGCCTTCTACCTCTGCCACTTTAACTCGCACATCTTCAGGTAAAGAACCCGCAACTGGACAATTCGGTGAAGTCAAGGTCATCACGATTTCTACATGAGCTTTTTCATCTATATTTACTTCATAAATGAGTCCTAGTTCATAGATATCCACTGGAATTTCTGGATCATAAATAGTCTTAAGTGCGTCGGTTATTTTTTCTTTGAGTTCGTTTCTTTCTTCTTGAGTCATGTCGTGTTTATTAGTCAATTATTAGCTAATTTAGCTACCATCTTCATTTTATGTATCATAGCTGTCAATCCATTATTTCGCTGTGAGGTGAGGTGTTTTCTCAATTCTATTTTATCAAGAATATCGAGGCTAGCTTCGGAGATTTCTTTCGGAGATAAATCTGACCAAAGAAAGACGAGTAATGCAACTATACCTTTTGTGATAGCCGTATTGCTATCTGCTTGAAAATGTAACTTTCCATTTTCAAATTTATAGGTTAGCCATACTTTACTCTGACAGCCTTTGACTTCATTGGATTCTATTCTTTCAGATTCAGGAAACTCAGGCATTTTTTTACCATAGTCCATAATTTGAACATATCGATCCGTTTCATCTTCTATCCACTCAAATATTTCAGTAAGTTCTGCTTCGCGCTCTGCTAAGGTCATTTATACTATTTCTATTGATTTTTTGATTTCAAAGGTGACCACTATCCACCTATTACTGACCACTTGTTAAATTCCTCCTTTGACTCTATACTCTTTACTATTCTTGTATTTTTTTGAAGTTACTTTCATTTTACCTCTAAAAATATACATATCTTCTTCGTCCATACCATCTATGCGTTCCCAAAATTTCATATTGAGTGTTACTTCAAAATTTTCATCCTCATACTTTCTGAAATACTTATTCTTTTTCTCAGTCTTATCCTCTGTTAGCGTCAATTTAAAGCTACTATCTGCCACCCAAATATAAGCATCGGATTTACCTACTGCGATTTGGTCAGAAACAGCTAGGGCTACAATTCTATCATCTGATTCTTCCAGAAAACTATCCTTCAATGGATTATCTCGATCATAAAATAGTCCATAATATCCACCTTCATTAAGAACAGCCACCTCATCTCCATATACCTCTATCATTTCCCAATCTTTAGGAATAGTGATTGTAAAATTAGAATCTCCACAACTTAAAACTAAAGATGCAAGTATACAAAATAAGGAAAACTTAATCATTTCTGTAAAAATTAGAATGAGTAAAAATAACCAATTTATAACTACTTATCTTGGAAAACTTATAGTTTCATCGCTGACCATTCATAATAGAGCTTATCGGGATATTTTATACTGTTCCATATCCATTCATAGTATAAATTTTCTTTTTCTGCTTCGCTAAACTGCCATTGTATATCGCTTTTTCTTATACGTTCTACTATAGTTTGAGTCAATAAAGATGCGGCCACCGAAACATTGAAACTCTCAGTAAAACCATACATTGGGATACTAACCAATCCGTCACAATGTTTCAAGGCAAGGTCACTTATACCCTCGTGCTCCTTACCTAAAATTAAAGCCAAAGGCCTATCGATAGGTATAGATTCTGGTGTATAATTAGAATTCAGATGAGATGAAGTCGCAAAAACTCTGTAACCACCAGATTTCAGATGCTCAATACAAGATAATGTCGGGTCTGGACAATCTGTATAATCATAGATATGTGTCCATTGAAAAGCTCCTCTATTGACAGATTTATTCTTTTTCATTAAGACATTTTTCTGACCTATGTTGTGAAAGTCTTGCAAACCAAAACATTCACTTGTCCGTATCATAGCGTGCACATTAAATTCGTCTATAAAATTCTCTGCGACCAGACACATATGACGCATACGATATTCCAATACGTTCTTTAGATTCTGTATTCGAGATGAAGTCATAAAACTCTCCACATAAGCTTGTAAATCTAAATTTTTCTCTAACCTAAAACGAGGATATAAGTCCGTACTTTTAACTATCACAACTTAATAACCCAATTTAAATTTACTTTCCCATAATTCACGCACCTTCATTAAAGTTTCCTGCTTATCTATATTCTCAATAATAATATCAGCTAATTCTCTTTTCTTTTCATCTGGCCATTGCTTATCCATACGTTTGAGCACAGAATCTCTATCTACATGATCTCTCGACATCACGCGCTCGATTCTCATCTCAAGCGGAGCAGTCACTAAAATCACTTTTTCAAACAAATGAGTATGCCCCGTCTCCATCATCAGGGCCGACTCATAAACGATTATTTTACCTAAATTCTCATGGCAAAATTTATCCAAATCACGGAATACGGCAGGATGAATGATGGCATTCAATTTCTGAAGTTTTTCTTCATCCTCGAAAACAATAGACGCCACATATAGCGTATTATACATATCGTTTTCAAATGCTTTAATACCCAAAAGATTAACAATTTGTTCTTTGACCTCAGGTAAATAAACTAGCTCCTTTGCTTTCTTATCGGCATGATAAACTAGTGCGCCAAGTCTCTCTAGTTCATTTACGACTAGAGACTTTCCACTACCAATACCTCCGGTGACACCTATTTTCATATATAAAGTTTTACTTTTTCCACCATTCGCATCACCGACCGAGCGTTTTGATAATTTTCAACTTCATTTATAGGTATCCAAACGACCTCATTCGATTCCATAAGGTCAAAGTTAATTTTTTCATCTGAATTAACCTGAAATAAAAGACGGATATCCAAATGAAAATGTTCTGGAAAACCATTCGCAGACTGAGGAAATTCATGTACATCGATATCGAAAATCTCATTCGACAAAAGTTTGAACTCTTTCAAGCCGGACTCTTCTCGCAGTTCTCGTTCGCATGCTTCGTATATAGTTTTATCTTCTGCCTCTATATGCCCACCTAGCTGAATCCAAATATCTAACTTCTTATGATGTGTCAATAAAACTTTATCTCTTGGCTCATTCACTACCCAAGCGGATGAAGTTATGTGTCCATAGGCATTATCTCGCTGCCAGAAATTTTCATGATTATCTAGAAAATCTAAAACGTGAAGAGCGTGTGAGTCTTCAGGATACTGAACTAAATAGTTTTGAGTGAGTGTATAAATGGATTGTTTATTCATAAATTGAACTTTAAATTTATTGACTTTTTTTCATATTAGCCACGAATTACAATTTTGAATTTCACCGCAGAGACACAAAGAACGCAGAAGAGTTTTAACATTTTCAAATTGACACATTTTCAAATTCATTAACATATTTTCTCATCATTACACGAGCAAATTAAGTACCTCTTTGTCCGAGATTGATCACCTCCACATTCGTTATATTATTTCGATTAATATCAAAACTAATAGCAGTCTTAACTTGATGAAAGCCATGATTGCCCGCTGCACCAGGATTGAACACCCAATGACCTAATTTTTCATCTTGTTCTAATTTCACCATATGAGAATGTCCGCAAATAAATAGCATAGGTTGTATTTCTGCAAATAAAGACCTCACCCTCGAACTATATCTTCCTGGATAACCTCCTATATGAGTCATCCATACTTTCACATCTTCTATAGTGAAAATATTATCTTCAGGAAAGCGCATCTTCAGTTCTCCAAAATCAACATTCCCATAAACTCCACGTATAGGTTTATTATACTCTTCCATCCATTCTACGACCTGCATACTCCCTATATCACCTGCATGCCATATTTCATCCGCACTCTCCAAATATGGATGGAGCTTAGGCTCTATATGACTGTGACTGTCTGAGAAAAGTAAAATTTTAGGCACCTAGGTACATTATATATGTTCCTACGAAGTTAGTGAATTAATATAAATAGGAAACGAAATGTGAAGATACAGAGGACAACCGAGTAAAAAAACAACTAAATACCTCGATTATCCTCTGACTCTTCGGTGATTAAACCCACTTAACGCATCAGTCTATTCTTTCGTCATAGCCTAATGCTTAACGTGGGTTAAAAAACAAATAAGCAATGTTTATTTTAAGTAAAACTTTGACTGTATCCGTAACAAGTAAACAAACAATAAAACCAAAAGTAAAATACCAAAAGGCAGTACCATTAATTCATTGTCTGCATGAAGTAATAAAAAGAAAAATGCATTGGCTGTAACGAAGTACAAAATTAAATCTTTGAAATGTATAGAGTTCATGTGATAAAAATTAATTTATCGCAAAGATGAACTCAATAGATGTCAAAAAATGTCGCTGAAATTTTTTATTTTACTTCTACGACTGAAATCTCAGGAAAGAACTGTTTCAATATATTTTCAATACCTAATTTTATAGTATTTTCTTTCATAGAACAACTGCTGCAATTGCCTTTTAGGCGAATTTGCACCTGTCCTTCCTTAGTAATATCTACAAGCTCTACATTGCCGTCATCTTCAGCTAAAAATGGACGCACAAGGTCTAATTTTTCTTCAATATTCGCTTTGGAAAATTTCATAATACAAAGATAGATTTATTCACCGAACAGATAAAATTATAGTAGATAATAACTTATTTATGCAATAATAGGGCCTTCATAAACGGATCTAGATTACCGTTCAATACATCTTGAGATTGACTGGTTTCATAGCCTGTGCGGGCGTCTTTGACTAGCTGATATGGATGAAGAACATAATTACGAATTTGAGAACCCCATTCTATTTTCATCTTCCCTGCTTCTACCTTGTCACGCTCAGCATTCTTTTTTTGAATTTCCAATTCATAAAGCTGCGAACGAAGCATCTGTAAAGCACGGTCTCTATTTCCATGTTGCGAGCGCTCTACTTGACATACTACAACAATGCCTGTTGGCAAATGCTTCATTTGTACCTTAGTTTCCACCTTGTTCACGTTTTGCCCGCCAGCGCCTCCAGAGCGTGAGGTTATGACTTCTAAATCGGCATCTTTAATTTCAATATGAATTGTATCATCTACCAACGGATAGACGAAGACGGAAGCGAAAGAAGTATGACGCTTAGCATTACTATCAAATGGTGAAATACGCACGAGTCTATGCACACCATTTTCATATTTTAAAAATCCATAAGATAGATGACCTTCTATCTGCAATGAAACTGATTTAATGCCCGCCACGTCACCTTCATTGCGGTCCAGCTCCGTGATTTTAAATCGTTTGCTCTGCGCCCACATGATGTACATGCGCTCTAGCATTGATGCCCAGTCACAACTCTCCGTACCTCCAGCTCCTGCATTGATTTTTAATATAACTCCTAGCGTATCCTCTGGATCTGATAAGGCAGACTTAACTTCTAAATCCTCAAGGTTATTCTCTAATAGAATATAAAGCTGGTCGAGTTCTTCTTCTTTTATTGACTCTCCCTCTGCTCTAAACTCTAATAAGATTTCGATTTCATTCATATAGAACTCCACAGATTGAAAATCCTCCACCCAGGTTTTATTTTCCTTAATAGATTTCTGTATAGCTTCCGCCTTGGCTGAATCGTTCCAAAAATCAGGACGCAAAGTCAATTGTTCCTCTTCTTTTATCTTAAATAATCGATTCTCGACGTCAAAGATACCTCCTAAGCGAGGCAATTCTATCTTTTATGTTCTTATAATTTTCTAAATTCACTGGAATTCTTATTTAAATGCAAATATAGATAAGATATGGATTGAAATGATTTTAATAAATACTAAAACAATATACCTATCATTAATATATTATCCAATGTTAAAAATAGAAAAACGAATAAGGTGACTCTATGTAAGAATAAAAAAAAGAAAAATCTTCAGATTAATTCTGCACCAAAGAAAATAAGATTATTGATTCAAACGTTGAAATTTTCAAAATAACTAGTTGATACAAATCAATTTACTTCTAAAACATAATTGGCATTAAATCTTAGGATTTTATACGACTAGCGCGGTATATATCATCATAGACATAACTCTCTAGATAGTTAAATTGTTCGGTAAGCTGTCTATTTTTAATCACACGAGCTCCTTTAAGCATAGCACTATCCTCTTTGAAAAATTCAGGGATCACAATATTAGACAAATTTGTACTGAAATGTTTTGAAGCATCCTTTGGCAATTCACTAGGCAAATTAGGTATACTCATGACATCAATGGCGCTTTTCATAAAAGGTTCTACCATTTTCTCACGGAGTGGCAGAAATCCAAAAACAGGCTGTGGAATAGTTGTAGCCTTAACTGTAGATGGGATAGACGCTTCTGGCGCAATATCACAGGTGATATCGGCTATAGCTTTAATTTTGAAAGATGATTTTTTCATATCCTTCATAGTAAATAGCTGAGGGGCCTTAGGATCCCAGTAAATAGCGTTTATTAGAACATCTGCTATTTGAGTGTAGGCCTCCATATTAGACTTAAAGTTCAATGGCTTTTCATGAAACTCTTGTCGACTAAATTCAATATGCTTGAATTTAGGGACAAACATATCCTCCGAACCTAACTGGGCATATACGGGCTCATTAAATGTCTGATTTAAAAATTCTTGCGGTGTGACTCTGCGAATACTAGCATCTTCCATCACCTGCACAGCTCCAGAGGCTACTCTTCCTGTACCTGTAATTAGAATCTTCAAAGGACCGAATTCAAGACCCTTTAATCCATCTTTAGCCGCTTTATAATTCTCTAATTCATAAAGCCGTGCCATAGTTTTCTTAAAAATGCGCTTCTGTGTCATCCATAAAGCATTATAAGCTCCTACTACACCTGCCCAATAACCAAAAGCTACAACTCGCTCTCTTTTTTCATTTTCTAAGGCCTCGTAGTCTATGAGCTCAATATTCATGTCTAACATGGTCTGAAGTAACTTGAGATTATGCAACTGTCTCTTAATCGTATGACTGAAAAACATATATCGCCTAGAAGGCATGAGGCAATGAATCGGAATTTCTTTTATACCCAACAATAGGTCACAATCTAATAGATTTTCTTGAATACCAATGCCCGCTGCTTTATATTCTTCATCTCTATAACATCTATCTCTGCAAGGCTGAGCATAAATTTCTAAGCCAGGGAATCTCTTCATCAGCGCGCTACAATCCTCTGGTGTCAGAGGGGTACGCTTATCTACGGGTTGCTTCTCCTCACGAAGTATTCCTATCTTCTTCAACATAATCACGAATAAATAAAATAAAATGCAGACCTTTATAGTCTGTTATTGGTTATTTTCGACTGCGAATTTAAAATAATAAACTTTGTTCTTTGAATATTTAATAAAAATTAATGGGGCTGACTGGAATTGACTGGTGATGTCAAATTATACTGGCATGTAGAGTGATGGTATTAGCACTCTTAAATCCATATACTGAACTTTTTTAATTGGCGAAAATACTTACGCCGTAGCTGCCTAAGACTAAGTCTTAGCCCTACTGTCTCCTACCTTCAGTCTGTCTGACGCTGTGGTAGCAGGCATCATAAAATGTTGGACTCGTAGTATGGGTGTCTATACCATGTTATCAAATCATATAGAATAAGTGTCAGAGAGGTTGGTTTTATTCCATTCTGGCATCGAAAAACCAATAGAAAACTAAACGTGTAGAAGGTATGGTTTAGCTCACTCAGGACCAGAGTTCGAATCTCTGCAGCTCCACTTAATCAACTAATAGCTAATTGTTAATAACGAAAATTTATTCAACTATTAGTTATTAGTTTCCCAATTATCATATCCCCATTGAAACTTAGCTTTATAAGGATAGCGTTCGGTGTAAAGCTTTTTAATCATAGCAATTAATTGCAGACGAAATTCTTGCAGATTTTCCATCTCCGTAGCTGAAATAAATATGCAATTTTCATGTGTCTTTGACATCCACATTTGTTTGAAATCTTCTATGATAAGTTGCTTCTCTGCATCAAAAAGAAATTCGTCTAAATGTAGTTTGTAAAACATATCCATTTTATTAAATACGATGATGGTAGGCTTATCATCTACTTTGAGCTGACGCAGTGTGCTATTAACTACATTAATTTGATCCTCGAACTGTGGATGTGAGATATCGACTACATGTATCAGAATATCACTCTCTAGAGACTCTACCAAAGTAGATTGAAAACTCTCAACTAAATGATGCGGCAGCTTTCGAATAAATCCTACCGTATCAGATAACAAAAAGGGTACATGATCAATGACTACCTTTCGCACGGTGGTATCCAGTGTGGCGAATAGCTTATCCTCAGCTAAAATATCTGCCTTGGATAGAAGATTCATGATGGTACTTTTTCCAACATTGGTATAGCCTACAAGAGCTACACGAATCATCTCTCCCCTATTCTTTCGCTGGGTTATATTTTGCTTAGCTATGTCTTCAAGTTTCTCTTTCAGTCTGGAGATTCTAGTTTGAGCTATTCGTCTATCTGTCTCTATTTCTTTCTCTCCAGAACCTCGCATACCTATACCCCCTTTTATTCTATCTAAGTGCTGCCACATTCCTTTTAGTCTAGGGAGTAGATACTGTGTCTGAGCTAACTCCACCTGAGTTTTTGCCTGTTGTGTTTTTGCATTCTGCGCAAAAATATCTAAGATCAGCATACTTCTATCAAGCACTTTTATTTGCAATTCTTTTTCGATATTATTCTGTTGAGAAGGACTGATTTCATCATCAAATATAACAGCGTCGATAGAATTTAACTTACAGAATTCTTTGATTTCTTTTAATTTACCACTGCCTACATAGAACCGCGAATCAGGCTTTTCTAGTAATTGATAAAAAACTTCTATAGGATCTACATTAGCAGTAGTTGAAAGAAATTTCAATTCATCTAAATATTCCAATAACCTGGGCAAATCAGCCTTGGACTGAGCTACACCTACAAGCACCACGCGTTCTCTTATACGAAGGGTATTGTCGACCTCAAATTCGACTCTATCTATAGCCATAGTGCTTACTTATTTTATACGTACACCGTCTTTATACTTGACGACAAAGGCATCCTTGATCCCTTGGTTTCTAATTTTTTCAAGTTGAGTCTGAGCAGATTTCTCATTGGAAAAGCTGCCCAAAAGATACTTGTAAAGTCCATTTTCAAAACTTTCTTCTAAAACCCCATCGAGTCCATTTAAAGGATCATCTGACTTCAATTTTGAAGAAGAAGCTTTTATTTGCACTCGATATACTATACTAGACATTGAAGTGAAAAGTACAGGAGAGCTATTTGTTTTTTCTTTTTTTAATGCAGATTTCTCCTTTGAAGCGACTTTTTCTAAGGCCGAATTTTCTTCAATTAAATTCTGTTTTTTATCTATTTTTTTTGCATTATCTACTATTTCTTTTTTTACCTCACTATCTACTAAATAGGAAGGCATTTTATTTGAAGCATCCTCTAATTTTATTTTTCCAGGCGTAGTAGTGTTGATCTTGATAATATTAGTCTTAGGCGGTTCATTCATTTTTTTTAGTGAGGCCTCAATAATCTCTTTTTTTACTATATCTTTGGTTAATTTTACCCCTGAAACTTTTGAATTGTTCGATCCAATCACTTTTTTTACTGGCTTAACTACAATTAATGAACTATCCATTGAACTAGCTTTTTTTCTAATTTGTCTTTCTATTTCAGCATCAGTTACAATTATTTTCGCATCTGAATTGGCTTCTAAATTAGCTGCACTGACATTAGACTTTTTGGGTTGAGAAATGTTTGTGACCTTTTTTCCGCTAGAAGGTATTGTATCGGGAACAATATTAGTCTTAGGACTAATTGATTCTATTGAGGAACTTTTAACTTCATTGTACTTTTCAATATCCTCATCTATTATGTTTTTTTTCTTGTCATCAGTTTCATCGATAATTAAGGAAAGTTGCTTTGAGTTTTCAGAATTACTTAATTTCTCAATTGAAGTGTCGGCATATATCGGTTTATATTCTTTTGACTCCAGAGAAAACTTGTTACCGATAGTAGAAGAGAGCCCCGAGTTTTTAGATTCCATAGGAGGAGATAATTCTAGAGGTTTTGTTTTTTTGAACACTTCTATCGGCTTTATAGCTCCACTTTCATATTTCAGTTTATAATCTGCAAAAGCTAGAGATAAATTGGCAGCTATTTTGTTTTGTCCTGTCTCATTGGATATATATTGTTCTTCATCAGCATTAGAAATAAAGCCAACTTCTACGAGCACACTTGGCATAGAAGTCTTGTAGAGCACTATAAAGCCTGCTTGCTTTGAACCTCTATTTAGTTGATTATCTTCCTTGACAAAACGAGCTTCCATAAGCTTAGCTAGCTGTATACTCTGATCTAAGTATAAACTCTGCTGCATAGTCATAATAATAGATCCTTCAGGCGAATTGGGATCGAATCCATAGTTTTTTCGAACGTCTTGCTCAAACTGTAGAGCAGCATTCTCTTTTTTAACCACCTCTAGATTTTCATCTGACTTGTGCAGACCTAGTACCCAGAACTCCACACCGCTCGGGCTCTGTTTTACAGAGGAGTTCGCGTGAATAGAAATAAATAAATCTGCTTTTGATTTATTCGCTATTTCCGCTCTTTGATAGAGTTCTATGAATCGATCATCATTACGCGTATAAATTACTTTAACCTCAGGAAATCTCTGATTAATCAGTTTACCTAATTTTTGAGAGATTCCTAAAGCAATTTCCTTTTCTTTTGACATCTTACCTACTGCCCCTGGATCTCTTCCGCCATGGCCCGGGTCTATGACCACGGTTTTTATCTTACGACTACCTACTTCGACCTGGGCAAAGAGCTGAGGAGTAAAAAGAAGAATGATTGCGATTTTAGTAATATATTTGCCATTTATATTCCGCTCTATTAAACTGAAATATTTAGATTTAATTATCTCTACCACTTTGTTTACTGCCTCCAAAAGATTTATATGCTTTATTCTTAGTTTAAACACAAAGTTAATACTATTTTGTTCATTTCTTGTCATTTTTACAAATCTTAAAGGTCAAAGTCAAGCGCAAAGTATAAAGCCGAAAGACTCCGTTAAAAATCAAATGGACTCCAGTCTTATTATTTCTGCAAATGATGACATAGGATCTAAAATAGAATATAAGGCTAAGGATAGCATCATTTACAATATAAGAACCAAGATGCTGCATCTCTTTAACGAATCTAAAATTTCGTATACGGATATGCTTATTGAATCCTACTTCATAGATTATGATTGGACGAGTGGTGTACTAGCTGGAAATCAATTGAAAAAAGGCGACACAGTGCTAGGAAGGCCCTATATGCAGCAAGATAAGAAAGACTATTTTACGGACAGATTACTCTATAATTTTAAAACAAAAAAGGGCAAAGTATACGACATTGTAACTAAAGAAGAAGAAGCCCTCCTGCATGGGCATGAAGTGAAAAAAGACAGTATAGGTAACTGGTTTATTTCTAAAGCTAAGTATACCACATGCGACCATGAGCATCCCCATTTTTATTTTAATGCCAAAAAACTGAAACTTACAACGAAGAAATCGATAGTCACTGGCCCTACTAATCTGGTTATTAGTGACGTTCAAACTCCTATTTATCTGCCTTTTGGTATTTTTCCAGCCCAAAAAGGAAGACGAAGTGGTATCATTTTTCCTCAGCAATATGGTTTTAGTCCATTCTTCAATGTCCAAAATATGGGGATCTATTTAGGGATCAATGACTATATAGATGCTAGATTTCTAGCGGATATCTATTTTAATGGTAGCTATAAGTTCGCAGGAAATATGCGATATAATAAGCTTTATAAATATGATGGAGAATTCACAGCTGAGACCAATAGAATATTTACTGGCGATGCAGATAATCCGGCGGTAACAGATAATACTCCGGTCAATTATATATTTAACTGGCGGCATACACAAAGCGCCAAAGCACATCCTACGTTTACCTTTAACTCAGACCTACGCTATATGACACAGGGTGCTATTAATAGGTCTCTTACCTTAGATCAAAGACGCATCACTGGTCAAATAGTCTCTAATCTCAATGCTACCAAACGTTTTAGAAAACTTCCTATTTTCCTTAATGCAGGTATCAGTTATAACCAAGACCTCAGAACTGAGACTGTCAGTGGAACCCTTCCTAGTTTAAGAATTAACTATAACGGAAACATATACCAAAACACCAATAAACAAAACTCGGTCGTTATCGGTCTTCAATACTCGACTAATGCTTTAGCACAGCTACCTAGCACTGCAGATAGCAACCTATTTAACGGAAATCTTTTTAACAAATTGAGTTTAGGCATTGAACATAATGCTATATTTAGTTTTCAAAATATACGTTTATTTAAATATTTCAATTTAGTTCCCAATCTTAATTATACAGATAGAATGTATTTTAAGAAAATTAATATTACCCGTGATTCCGGAAAAGTAAAGCCAGACTCTATTATTTCTGAAGGTATTTTTACATCAAGAAACTTTAACACAGGACTCAGTTTAAATACAGTTGTTATAGGCCTTTACCCTATTTCAAAGCGTGGTATAGTTCAGGGGATTAGGCATCAAGTGAGCCCCATTGTAAATTTCACATATACACCTGACTTTAGTGCCGACTTCTGGGGTTATTATAAGAGATATAACGATACTGCCAATAGAGAAATAAAATATTATCAGTATCTAGGCACTCCTAGCACTATTGGTGCTAATTCAAGTGCTATCATCAATTTTGGAATTAACAATGCTATAGAAGGAAAGTTTAGAAATAAAAAAGATACAGCGTTAGGATCTAAAAAAATGATGTTATTAGATGCATTGAGTATCAATAGTAGCTATAATTTCAACTTGGATAGCTTTAAAATGAACAATTTTGCTGTTGGATTTAGTAATTCTACCTTAGGATTTTTAACCTTTAGTGGCAACATGTTGTTCGATCCCTATGTTTATGAAAATGGGGTTAGAAAAGATAAATTCAAATTCTCTGAAGGACAAGGATTGTTTAGATTCCTTAATATGAATGCCACAGCTAACTTAGCATTGAGTTCTAATAATTTTTCAAGGAACATACTGAACTCTAAAAAGGGCAATGAATATGAACGAAACTTTATCTATAGAAATTACCACTATTTCTATGACTTCAACAGTCCTTGGAATCTAGCTATGTCTTTTAATGTGAATGTGCAAAATCAATTTACCACAAATAAGCTAAACGATACATCAATAGTCTCCGCATCTATTCTGCTAAATAATTTTGATTTTAACCTAACCCCTAAATGGAAAATAGGCGTATCCTCTGGCTATGACTTCACTGCTAAACAGCTAGGAATTACTACGATTAGTGCTATCCGAGATATGCATTGCTGGGAGTTTAGAGTGAGCTATACGCCCATTTCGAATATAGGACAAGCTTATCTTATAGAAATACGACCGAAGTCAGCCTTACTGCAGGACCTCAAACTCACTAGAAATAAACCTGCTATAGAAAACTTCTTCTAATGAATATAGTAGGGAGAAATCATTAAATAAACGATTACCCCAGTCAAGGCAACATAAAGCCATACGGGAAATACGAATTTGGCTAGTCTTCTATGCGATTCTACCTGCATAGTTTGGCCCAAAAATGCAGTATAGACAATAAAAGGGAAGCTCAAAGCTGCTAAGAGAACATGTGTGGCTAGTATTAAAAAATAAACTCCTCGCATGAAACCTTCACCTCCATATTTGGTGGTTTCAGATATCATGTGGTAAAAAACATAGTTTAATAAAAATAAAGTGGAGAGTATACAAGCTATGTAAATAAATCGTCTGTGGACTGCTATATTTTTAGCTTTAATAGCTCTAAATGCACTCAATAAACAAATAAAAACGAGTGAATTGAATAGGGCATTCATAAATGGCAAAATAGATTTATCAAATACAGGAAATTGATTGTCAAACCATGCTCGCACCCCAAAGCCGCTATACATTAGGAATACCAAGCCCATAACCACTAGGGTCAAGACTCCGATAAACTGTTTTGCCTTGCTATTACTCATTTTTATTCTTATTTAGCTCTATTTTTCTTTCGCTCTATTCTATCTTTCTCGCTCATCAATAATACAATATGATTCATCATTTTATTGACACTAGCAGAATCTGTGCCATCATAATAGCCTCGAATATTTCTATTCCAGTCAACTAGGATAAAGCGCTCACTGTGGAGAAAATTTCCTTCCTCCTCATCAGGACCTACTGGTATTTTTAATCCCCAGCGTCCAAAATTAAAAATTGAATCTTGAGGAGATCTCAGAAATTTCCATTGCACCAGATCTGCACCATGATTAGTTGCAAAAGTACGAAGTGTAGTAAGGTCATCCCTTTCGTAGTCTACACTATAAGAGAAAATTTGAAACTGTCTATTCTGCCCCAGCTGCTCAAAAACTCGGGTTAAATTTTTATTCATAATAGGGCAAATCGACTGACATTTAGAAAAAAATGTCTCTATGACTGTTACCTTGCCATCCAGCTCAATTGTGCTAGCTATTGTGCTATCCGCATTCAAGGCAGAATAGTCTGGCAATTTAAAGAACAAGGTGTCTTTTCCATTTTCAGCTAAACCCACAGGCCACATAGGTCTCGGGGCCGCAGAATTTCTAAAATTATTATTTAATTTCGTATAGTATATTATTACAGCAGGAACCGCAGTTACTGCAATAAATACTATAATCCATAATAATGATTTATTCTTCATGTATAATTTAAAAAAACAAATATAAAAAAAAAGACGGCTAACAAGCCGCCTTTTATATTTTATTAATGGTGAGATTCTACACCTCCGTGTTGCTTTATAACGCTAGGATGGGGTTTTTCAGAAAATCGCGCTTTATTTCTTCCATTCCAATCATCGCCATCATATAAGAAGGATATAATCATCCAAATAAACAATGCAAATGGAATCGAAATACATAAAATGAACGCACGCGTTTCGTGCTTTACATGCATAAATACTGCCATAATATATACAGCTTTAACCAATGAAGCTACTATAAGAAAGATACGCAGAAGACCTAAAGGCCAGCCTGCTGGAATTAAAGTATTCTCATAAAAAATAGCAACTATTACCTCAATAATTGTGACTACAGACAATAAAATGGTTGTTTTGAATACATCTGCTTTATGATGCTTATAGTCAGCCTCACTCATTGCTAAGTGATTATCATTCTTCGGATACTTTTCATTATGATTATGTCCCATATTCTATTTGTTCAAATTTTCTATTAACAATATTATTTTTTTACATTAGGTAGAATGCCAAAAATACATATACCCACACTAAATCTACAAAGTGCCAGTAAAGACCAATCTTCTCTACCATCTCATAGTGACCTATTTTATCGAAATCACCCTTAGCTGTTCTCAATAAAAGATATAAATTTAAAATCACACCTCCTAATACGTGCAAACCGTGAAAGCCTGTAATTATAAAAAAGAAGGATCCAAATTCATATGCTACTAGGCCATTGGGCCCTGCAAAGATAGAAGGCATTGTAGTTAAAGTCATACCTTGGTGTATTAAGTGAGTCCACTCAAAATATTGACAAAGAAGAAATAAAATTCCAAAACCAATTGTCGGCAGAAGATAGCGAATGACGCCCTTTCTATTCATCATGGCACCTTCCTGCACTGCACGCACCATAGTCACAGAACTAATAATAAGCACAAAAGTCATGAAACTTACAAAGACTAAAGGCAAATTATGAAAATGATCCAACCCTGGAACAGGAATAGAACTAAAGACATTGGATGCCTTAGGCCAAGAATCCGCATTTATCATTCGCACAGTGGCATATGAAACGAGAAAAGCCACGAATGTAAAGGTATCTGATATTAAAAAAAACCACATCATGGTCTTTCCATAGCTCGATTTCATAGGTGGTACACCACCACCCCAATGAGATTCTTTTAAATTTTCAACTGTTTCTGCTGACATAAAGGACTAATTATAAATAATAAATTTAAAAAATAAATACAAGAAAACCCAAACCATTCCTATGAAATGCCAATATTGCATCAGAATATTGAAACTCATTTTGTTGCCAATTTCAATTTGAATCTTTCTAAACTTTAAAATTAGAATTGTTAGAACAACAATTCCTCCTAAATAATGCAATCCATGCACCCAAGAAATTACATAAATATATGAACCACTAGGATTGCCGCTTAGGAATATATTTTTGCTTTGTAATTCAGACCAACCCATCCATTGGAAATAAACAAAAACTAATGCAAGAAATAAAGTAAGAAGGCTATATAATTTAAATTTTTTCTTATCTGCAATGAATTTGTATGCCAAATGAATAGTTATACTAGATATAATAATAATAATAGTACTATATAAAAAAGGTGAAGGCAATGGCGTGTCTAACCAAGATTGGCGAACATCTCCTTTCCGCACTATAAGTGCACTACAAAAAGCAGAAAATAGCATCACCATACTGCCGAAAGAGAGATAAAGTAGAAACAACTTTGGATGTATTCTACTGTTACTATTTTGACTCATACTCGAAACCTCACTCATATATTAGAAAAATAAAGAAATAAGAAAAATAAGCAAATAAGCAAACGAACCAAACATAAGCTTTCGAGCATCTTCATCTTGACATGTGCGGTAAAACTGAACGGCTAAATAAGTAAAACCAATACTAGTCAAAGCTAAAATAATACTACCAATAGTAAGACTACCATTTAAATATGAAGGATAAAAAGACAATGGAATTAAAACTACGGTGTATAACAAAGTGATAAAAGCGCTTTGTTTTGACTTGCCATCTTTACTAGGAAGAAGCATAATATTTGCTTTTAAATAATCATCATAGCTCAACCAAGCAATAGCCCAGAAATGAGGGAATTGCCAAAAAAACTGAACCACAAATAACCATAAAGCATAGTGATTTAATTCATTGGTGGCAGCCACATAACCTAATAAAGGTGGCAAAGCCCCGGGAATAGCCCCAACAAAAACCGCTATCGAAGAGACTTTTTTTAGTGGAGTGTAAATGAATCCATAAATAATCAATGATAATGCTGATAACAAACCAGAAGTTGCATTTACGGCAAAGGTCAAGATCAGAATACCCGATAATGCAGTCAATCCTATAAAAAGAACCGCATCCATTTGTGTCATTGACATAGTCGGTAACGGCCTATTCTGTGTGCGCGACATCAATTTATCAGAGTCCTTTTCTATCACTTGATTTATGGCATTGGCAGCAAAAGTAACTAATGAGCCCCCAGCAGTAAAGAGCAAGAACTTTATCCAATCAAAGGAAATCGAGCTAGATCCTATGATAAATCCAATAGCAGAAGAAAGGATAACAAATGATGATAACCTAAACTTTGACAGCGCCACATAATTTGCAAGTCTAGCTTGAAAACTATTTTGAATCGAAAGAACATTTAAGTTAGGCACTAAAAAATCTCGTTTATAAGTTTGTTAATGAGCGTCTTCTCCTTCTTGTAAAGGCTCTGTTTGTGGTCTAAAATCTGTATTTCCATGACCTGTAGAATAATCATAAGGCCATCTATATACTTCAGGAATTTCACCAGGCCAGTTTCCATGTATATGCTCAGCAGGTGTCGTCCACTCTAATGTATTTGAACCCCATGGATTCAAATTTTCACTGGTGAACTTCCTACCTTTAAGAGCACTGTATACTATATTTACTACAAATAATATCTGCGCCATAAATGATATAATAGCAAATACAGAGATAAATTTGGATACATCTTCAAAAATATTGAAGGTCTGATAATTTGAAAAAACATAATATCGTCTAGGAAGACTTAACATAAAGTGCATAGGAATAAAAATAGCATAGGCACTGATGATAGTAGTATAAAAATGCACGTAACCTAATGTATCATTGATATACCTTCCAAACATTTTAGGAAACCAATGATAAACACCAGCAAACATAGCAAAAAAGGCCGCCACTCCCATAACAATGTGAAAATGGGCTACCACAAAATAAGTATCATGTAATGGAATATCTATAGCAGAATTTCCAAGAAATAAACCTGTTAAACCACCTGAAATAAATAAAGATACGAAACCTAGAGCAAACATCATAGCTGGTGTCAATCTTAAATTCCCTTTCCAGATAGTAGTTAACCAATTAAATACTTTAACGGCCGATGGTACAGCTATAAGTAAGGTAAATAAGGTAAAAATAGATCCAAGGAATGGATTCATACCAGACATATACATATGATGGGCCCATACTAAGAATCCTAGTAAAACTATTATTCCGATAGCATAAACCATCGCCTTATATCCAAAGACTGGCTTTCTAGAGTTAACAGAAAGCACTTCAGAAGTAATACCAAAAGCAGGTAGAATAATAATATATACCTCAGGGTGACCTAAGAACCAGAACAAATGCTGATATAAGATGGGAGAGCCCCCTTTATAGTCCAATAAATTTCCTCCTACAACTATATCTGACAAATAAAATGAAGTATCAAAAATTCTATCAAATTCTAATAATAAAGCCGCACTCAATAATGGTGGAAATGCTAATACTCCCAATATTGCGGTAAATAATAAAGCCCATACAGGCAATGGAAGTCTCCACATAGTCATACCCTTGGTTCTAAGATTTAAGATGGTAGCAATATAATTGAGACCGCCTAGCAAAGAAGAAACAATAAACATAGACATACTAAAGAACCATAAATCCGTTCCCCACATTGAACCAGCATTAACTTTAGCGTCACGAATACCACTCAATGGAGGATACATAGTCCAACCACCCGAAGCAGCTCCTGTTTGGAGAAACAAAGAAAATAACATCAACAATCCAGCCAATAAAAAGAACCAGTAAGATAGCATATTCATAAACGGAGAAGCCATGTCTCTAGCTCCTATTTGATATGGAATTAAAAGATTAGCAAACGTACCTGATAATCCTGCCGTCAATACAAAAAACACCAAAATAGTACCATGCATGGTGACCAAAGAATAATAAAATTCATTTGAAATTCGACCACCTTCTGCCCATTTGCCTAAGAGTGTCTCTAAGAAAGGGAAGGTTTCATTAGGCCATCCAAGTTGCAATCTAAAGAGGACAGACATAGCCGCACCTACTATAGACCAAAAAATTCCTGTAAATAAAAATTGTCTAGCTATCATTTTATGATCCTGGCTGAAAATATATTTTTCCAAGAATGATTCCTCATGATGTCCGTGATCGCCGTGTGCTATAGTTGCCATATTTCTTTTTTTATTATCTACTTTCTGTACTTTTAAACTATTGAATTAACAAAATCTAACTCTATTTTTTAATCTATTGTTTTCCTTCCGTGGCCTTATTATCTGCTATGTTATGAGTCGCACCCTCTACTTTAGTCATATTGCTATCTAGTTTGAGAGCTTTCTTAGATGTATCTCCCCCATTAAAAGCAGCATAATTATTACTACCTTTAGAAGCACCAGCGGATAAATTTCTTGCTGCTAACCAAGCTTGAATCCTATCCTTATTGACCTCAAAGAAAGGTTTTTGGGTCTTAGTCCATTCTTCAAATTTAGACTGAGATACTACGTGTGCTGGCATCATCATACCATAGTGAGACTTTCCACAAAGTTCAGCACAAGCTAGTTCATAATTGAATTTGACATATCTAGGCTCATTCGTCTCTGGGTCTATAGAAGCCCAATGAGAATTGGATTTTAATAATTCTCTCGTCTCATCGTCAGTCATGGTAGGCGTAAACCCTATACCAGTAGGCACACCAGGAACGCAGTCCATCTTCATTCGAAAATGAGGTAAATAAAAACTATGCAGCACATCCAAAGCTCCCAAATTGAAACGAACAGGTCTACCTTTCACCATGTAGAGCTCTGATGCAAAAAAATCATCATGACTAGCAGGATCTGTCCAATCTATACCCAGTTCATTATCTGGGCTTACAAATTCTTTAGATAAAACTCGTCTGCCGAAAACACCATCTGGCCCTGGATATCTTAGCATCCAATTAAACTGCTTACCAGTAGCTTCAATTGTTAGTTGATTGGCTGGCAAAGTTTTTTTGTTCGGAAAAACATTAAACCAAGTTTTTAATCCCATTACAACTAAAACTGCCATAGCTAATGCAGGTATTGAAGTCCACACTAGTTCTAATGTACTACTATGCGCAAAAAAAGTAGCTTTCTTATCCTTTTCTCCTCGATATTTCCATACAAAATAGAATAAAGCTATATGAGTTACCACAAAAATTATACCAGTTATCCATGCCGTTATAACAAATAATTCGTCAATTTCAACCCCCCAATTTGAAGCTGCTTTTGGCAAACTAGCGAAGTCCATATATTTAAAACTGAAAGCAAACATGAGCAAAAAGAAGACTCCATATATCAGGAATAACTTTCCATGTGTTTGATTGTTTTTTGTGTAATCGAGCTCTTCACCCTTCAAGGCTCTAACTCTCTCAACAATACCTCCCAAGAAGAGAGCTACGGTATAGAATAATATGATGACTGCGAGGGTTAATAATATATTTAACATCTTCTTTTATTTTTTCTTTAAATAATTCTATATCTTAAGTGTGATAATTTAAACTCTCTTCCAAAAATGGAGATTTCAATGGCACTAATCTATTTTTACTTAATGTAGACAAAATAACAAACAAAAATAGTCCGATAAATCCGATAAACATAAGTATCTCAATTAAACCCAAGGTAGCGTGATGACCTTCCACTGCATGTCCGTCAGCATGAGCATCAGTCTTATGATCTGATGAGGCTATGTTTGCATGGGCAGAAGATTCAGTTACAGGGGCTGCAGCATCTACCGCGGGGATAACTGAATGACTTGAGTCAGTTGTATGATTATCAGCATATAATTTTAATGTAGAAGTTTTTGAAGAGGCATGACTAGCATCGTGCTTAGCTTCTTCATGATGATGTGGAACTGCATTAGGCTCGAACATAACCATAGAATAAAAATCTAGGTAATGACCAAATAAAAGTATCACTGCGGCTATACCATATATCCAAGGATTTCTCTTAGCAGTTCTTTTCATTAAAAATAAGAACGGAAAAATGAAATTAATGATAAAGGCAACCCAGAAAAAAGCTTTAAACATTGGCACCTCAAATCTTTTGACAAACCACATGGTATCCTCTGGTATATTACCATACCACTGAAGCATAAATTGAGAAAACCACAAATAAGTCCAAAATACACTAAAGCCGAATAAAAACAATACAATATTGTGCATATGACTATCATTCACATATGTTAGTTGACCTTTAGCTTTTAAAATTAGAATTATAAGAATAGTCATACAAAGAAAGCCACACATATAGCTTGCAAAATTATACCAACCAAATAAGGTAGAATACCAATGAGGATCTAAAGACATTAGAGCCAACCAACTAAATACCGAAGTTCCTACACCAAAAAAAACAATGTAGCCTGCAGCGATATACTTAGACTTTTGGTTATAAGAAATCTCATCTACCATGTAGTCTGATTCCAAGGAGTGCTTTCTAAACCACTGTGAAAATAAAATCCAACCTGCAAAAAACAACAATGCTAAGGCAGTATACATTCCTTTATTTAAGAATGCTATCTTATCTCCAACTATCGTGTCGCCTGGCGCAGGGTGCGTCCAATGGTGATAAAGACTATGCCAGTCAAACCAAAGTCCTGCAATAATGATTAAAAAACATATAAAACCAATAAGAATAAAACTGCTAAAGCTTTCAAAAATTCTTTTTACTGAAGCTATCCAACCTCCATAACCTATAGTGTGCGCCGCTATAAAGAATACAGCAGTCAACGCCATAGCATTAAAATAATAAGAATTTAAGAGGAAATTAGACCAAAATCTAGCATGATGATTCCAACCTCCATTATCGAAAAACGCCCAAATAGCACCTAGTAATCCCAAGGCCATAAATACGATGGTCATAGTTTTTATGCTCCCTTCGAACTTATAATGCTCTTTATCTAAATCGAAATGTACTTTATCGTGTCCCATTATTATTTTCTTTTATATAATTTTCTTTATCAGATTATTTTTTTGTAGAATCTACTGCTAACGCTGCACTTGCTAACGCTCCACCACCATTTAAGCCTGCCAATTCTTTAATATAGCAAACTACTTTCCACCGATCATCTGCTTTTACATGAGATTTGTGAGGTCCCATTAAATTTTTACCATATGTTATTGAATGGAAAATTTCTCCGTCTTTCATAGGAGCTAATCTATCTGCGTATGCAGGTGGTATAGCCTTGTAAGCGCCTTCACTGCCATCTTCTCTAATAATTAATTTACCATTACCAAGGCCTTTTTCACCATGACAAATAGCACACTGCTTATCATAAACTACTTTACCTCTCGCTAATACAGATTCACTGGGCTCATAAGGATTTTTCAATTCCACTCCTGCTCTAACTTTATCGGCATCTGTATTTTGAAAAAATCGAGTATAATTATATGAATATATCACTGATTTTTCCTTTTGGTATAATTCAATGCTAGGTAAGGCATGCCTAGATATTGTATTAGCCACAGGAAGCATCGTACCTCTCGGGTTATTATCGGTATATGTTTCATATGCTCTAGAAAAAGCCATATCTGGAGCATAAATACTACCTGGAGATTTTGGACTTTTATAAAGTAAAAACGCAGCTAGGAGAACTGCTACTCCAATTTTTAAATAAAACTTTTTATTTTGACGATCCATCTTAACTTGAAATTATATTTTTACTTTATTCGAATGATTTTATATTCACCTCTTCTGCCCCACTTTTCTGCAGTGAAGATTTTATTACTGATATCTCACTATCTGATTTTCCATCTATACCAAAAGCTAGAGCAAATTTATCATCTGTTGTGCGCTCATCGATTATCATTGGTATCTTACCTGGGAATAGTTCATTTCTCTTAATATAGACAAAAAACATACCAACTGCAGCCATTAGAACCGTCGTTTCAAACATAACTGGAATAAATGCAGGTAGAGAAAAGAATGGCTTTCCACCAAATACAGTAGGATAACCCATAGTATTAACGTAAGTCATAACACTAAAAGCTGTAACCAAACCTGTAAATCCGAGTGTAAAACCAGCTTTATGTAAACTTGTTTCTTTTATACCTAGTAAATCATCTATTCCATGCACTGGAAAAGGCGAATAAGCATCATCTACTGTCAATCCATCAGCCTGAACACTCTTGATAGCATCTAGAAAATTTGTCTCATGGGAATACACTCCATAAACATATTTTTTCTGTTCTATTTTTCCTTGACTCATATTATTATAATATTTGTGTTTTATCTAAATTAATGCGAACCTTCTTTTTTTGCCTTTACCTGCGCGGCTTCTGATATAGAAGAAAAAATAGCTTTGACCTCTGCGATAGCTATAACAGGGAATATACGAGTAAACAATAAGAAACAAGTGAAGAATAGGCCCAAACTACCTATGAATATAGACATATCCACCCAGGTAGGTGTGAAGTAGTTCCAACTTGATACAAGGAAATCCTTGTGAAGGGAGGTTACGATAATCACGAAACGCTCGAACCACATACCTACATTCACGAAGATAGACATAATGAAACTAACAAATATGCTTCTTCTAAACTTTTTAAACCAAAACAATTGAGGTGATAAAACGTTACATGTCATCATAGACCAATAAGCCCACCAATAATCACCGAATGCTCTATTGTAAAAAGCATATTGCTCGTAAAGATACCCAGAATACCATGCAATAAATAACTCGGTAATGTAAGCTATTCCCACAATGGATCCCGTCAATACAATGACCTTATTCATTGATTCTATGTGCGCTATTGTAATATAGTCCTCTAACTTCTGAACTTTACGTGTAATTAACATCAGCGTCTGCACCATGGCAAAACCAGAAAATATAGCTCCTGCTACAAAGTATGGAGGGAAGATAGTCGTATGCCAACCTGGAATGACAGAGGTAGCAAAGTCAAATGATACCACAGAGTGAACAGAAAGAACAAGTGGCGTAGACAATCCTGCTAATACTAAGGAAAGACTTTCAAATCTTGACCACTGAATCGCCGTACCTCTCCATCCGAAACTTAGTAAATTATATAATTTTTTTCTCTTGGCGGTCTTAGCCTTATCTCTTATAGTTCCAAAATCAGGCATCAATCCAGAATACCAAAAAAGACACGAAACAGTAAAATAAGTAGAAATTGCGAAAACATCCCATAGAAGTGGTGAGTTAAAGTTAACCCAAAGAGGACCTCTTGTATTAGCATAGGGAAATATGAAAAAACCCTGCCAAATGCGACCCATGTGAATCAAAGGAAATTGGCCTGCACAAATAACCGCAAAAATAGTCATAGCTTCGGCAGCTCTGTTGATTCCTGTTCTCCATTTTTGTTTGAATAAAAGAAGAACTGCTGAGATTAGCGTTCCTGCATGACCGATACCCACCCACCATACGAAGTTAGTGATATCCCATGCCCAGTTAACTGTTTTTTGAAGTCCCCATACACCTATACCTTTAAATATTGTCCAGCTAACAGCTGTAACATATAAAAGTAGACCAGCTAAGGCAAAACCGAACGCTATCCACCAATCTTTTGGTGGGTTTCCTTCCGTATTTCTTACAATGTCTTCTGTAATTTTTCCGTAGGTCTTGTCTACACCATTTATCAATGGTTCTCTCAATAATGAATCTACTTTTGACATATCAATTTAGTTTTTTCAGTTGTCAGATGCTAGTTTTAAAACTTTTGGCCGACGTCTTAATTATTTTTACTTTAAAATTAATTCTCCCTTAAGATATATGATTGGTATCTCTATTTCTAATCTTGGTCATATAGTTTACCGAAGGTTTAGTATAAATCTCCTCTACAACACCAAAGGTTCTTTCATCATTGGCCAATTTAGAAACTAATGAATCAGGATTGTTTATATCTCCGAAGACAATTGCACCTGTAGAACAAGCAGACTGGCATGCAGTGACTACATCGCCGTCTTTCACTTGTCTATTCTCTTTCTTGGCTTCCAGCTTACTCGCCTGAACACGTTGGTAGCAGAAACTACATTTCTCTATAACTCCTCTTGAACGAACTGTTACATCAGGATTTAAGACCATTCGTGCTATTTCATCAGTTCTATTCAATGGATCATTGTCATTCAAAGCTCCAAAAGAATCCGCACCTGTATAATCAAACCAATTAAATCTTCTTACTTTATAAGGACAGTTATTCGCACAATATCTAGTACCAATACAGCGATTATAAGCCATTTGATTAATACCATCTGAACTATGATTTGTAGCACTTACCGGACAAACGTTCTCACAAGGAGCATTGTCACAGTGCTGACAAAGCATAGGCTGAAAAGTAATATCAGGATTTCCATCCACATCTACTCCTGTATGGTATTTATCAATTCTCATCCAGTGCATATCATGGGAACGAAATACCTCTTTTCTGCCAACTACGGGTACATTATTCTCCACATTACATGCTACTACACAAGCTCCACAACCTACACATGAGTTTAGATCTATAGCCATTCCCCACTTATGTCCAGGGAATTCAATTTTAGGATAAAGCGTTACCAAATGGTGTTCTATCCATTCTTTTCTACTTTGACCACCTATTGTGTTTCCTGCTTCAGGGTTTGCCTTATATTCAGCTAGAGTAGTCTCCTTGATTAGATTCCTTGTCTTCTCTCCTCCTAAGCCCATGTGCTTTAAAGTAAAGTAAGACTGAACCGAAGCCATTTCCTCCATTTTTTTAGCACTAATAACATCTACTTTGGATACTATATTACTACCTGTGTTAGGCAATGCACTGTATGCATTGAATCCATACTGATATTCTTCGCTAGCTGTTTTAGTTCTACCCCAACCAAACTTAATTCCTAAAGTTCCTGCGGCTACACCTGCCATAGGCACCACAGGTAAGGATACATCTTTACCATTAATCTTCGCAGTGATAATACAATATTTCTTTTCGTTGATAATGGCATCAGCACCTAACTTAGATACATCCGCAGGATTTCCTAAGAAATAATTACTCCAAGTCATTCTAGATATAGGATCTGGTAGCTCTTGTATAAATGGATTATCAGAAGAAGAACCATCGCCATGTACAGACTCATAAAAACGAACTTCGAATTTGTCACCTTTAGTATAATTTGCATTTGTTTGAGCTATAGCAACACTTAAGTCACCTCCATTAAAGGAAGAAGATCCTCCGTCACCATAAGAAGGACTTACAAACTCTCCTTTTTGGAGTGTATAAGACCAGAAAGCGTCAAAATTATGATAACTAGATCCAGAGTTATAGGATGCTGCTGTATTTCTTATAAAGTCATAATATGATCCAGTGTTTCCCATCCACGTCATCAAGCTATGCTGAAATTGACGAGTATTGAATAGTGGAGTTATGACAGGCTGAGCTATAGCATAGATGCCTTGTTCTGGTTCATAATCATTCCAACTCTCTAGATAGTGATTGTTTGGGCAGATATATTGGCAGAGTTCTGCTGTCTCATCTATTCTATCCGAAAAAGAAACACTGAGTAATAAGCCTTTGATTTTATCAGCGAAAGTTTCACCACCAGCCATAGAATAAACTGGATTCGCATCGAGAAACAAAGCGCCTTTTATTGTTCCATTTATCAATTCAGCAGCAAATGCTCCAACCTCTGCTTGAGTACCTTTTTTATAATTAACTTTGGAACCCACTTTTACAGTACTCCCTATCGCTCCGAAATAATTATTTAAAGCATAAGTCAACTTCTGAACATTGACATCATTGACTCCATTGACTATAAGGATAGATTTACCTTCACCTTTGGCTTTTACTAAAGTATTTTTTACATCCTCTAATCCATTAATATTTGATGCAGTACCTGTAGTAACTGCATTATACAAATCAGCTATAAATCTTGCTTCTTCCGAGGCGGAAACCAGAACTTTATAGTCTGCGGTAGCACTGGTAGGACTAGGGATAGACTCTACTTGAATATGCAAACTCATATCTGTATTGTCCTTACTTACTTTTCTTCTTTTGATATATTGTTTTGAAAAGCCTACTGGATTTAACCATGTAGCTGCAAAATCTGCACCAATGGATAAAATTACATCTGCATTATCAAATCTATACTGAGGTAAAGTCTTAATGCCAAATGACTCCTCCGTAGCTGTAATCAAACCAGACATAGATACAGCATCGTGAGTCACATGCACTGCATTTGGATACTTAGTTAAAAAATCAAAAACAACAGCATTCGTAGAAGGGCTCATAATAGATGAAGTAACTAAAGCAACTTTGCTATTCGAAGCCTTTAATTCGTTTAACTTGAGTATAATCTCCTCATCTACTGTTTTCCAATCTGAATCTTTTCCACCTTTCTTCGGGTTTTGATATCTATTAGAATCATATAGCGATACCACAGAAGCCTGCGCAAGGGCTGTAGTACCCCCTGCTGATAAAGCAGAATCAGGATTACCTTCAATTTTGATAGGTCTTCCATCTCTATTCTTTACTAGTATACTGTTATACTGACCTCCTTGAGCATAAACTGAAGCATAATAAGACGCTATGCCTGGCACCAATTCTTCCGGTCTAGAAATATATGGAATCGATTTCTTCTCAGGAATAGAACATGAGGCTGCTATACTAGCCGCACTCACAGTAAATCCTAATGTTTTTAGGAAATCTCTTCTATTAGTATCTTTATCAGTTATTGGCTCTAAAATACCCTGAAGTAGTGGCAATTCCTCTCCAAACTCATTATTAATATTCGAATTCATTTCTTCTTTATTTTGAATTATGATGCTATCTATCTTATTCATTGGATTATATCACTTAGATTTCTTTACTATGAGATTAATTAATAATGACATTTTTGGCACTCTGTTCCACCTATATCTTCTACAGTTACTCTAGTTCTTTCTCCTGCCTTCATATCATCATGGAATTTTTTAAATGTATTGTAGTAGGCATTATCTACAAACTGTACATCATGATTTCTATGGCAGTTAATACACCAGCCCATAGATAAAGGAGAATACTGATAAACCTCATCCATCGTTTCTATAGGACCATGACAAGTCTGACACTCTACCTTACCAGCGGTCACATGCTGAGCATGATTGAAGTAAACGTGATCAGGAAGATTATGGATTCTAACCCACTCTACTTTTTTAGGCTCTTTTGAATAGGTATTAGTGGCAGGATCCCAGCCTACAGCATTGTAGATTTTTTGAATTTCCGTTTTACCATACTGAGGACCACTCTGAACGGCAGCATGACAGTTCATACAGGTGCTAACAGATGGAATATTCGCATGCTTACTCTCTGCTGCGGTAAAATGACAGTATTGACATTCAATTTTATTTTTACCAGCATGCAGAGCATGAGAGAATTTAATTGGTTGTGTAGGTTGATAGCCTTGCTGTCTTCCTAATCCAATAGCACTTTTACCTAATGCAAAAACAAATAGTAAAACCGTAGATAATAATAGGAAGGATTTAAAACTAGACTTGGAATAAAAAGGAGTCTTATCCTCTTCGCCAACGTTAAGTTTGTACTCACCCTCTGCTGACTTGTCAAGAGTAATTAGATTTAGACTTCTGGATGTCTTACCTAAGAAATAAGCTAGAATAAGTAAAATAATAAAAGCTCCAAATATAGTAACAGTATAAGAAGATTTACTATCACCAGCTTTAGACGCATCGACTACTCCAGCTGGAGCTGCTGCAACTGTAGGCGCTGCCGAAGCAGGATCTTTTATATAGGCTATTATATTGGCATAATCGTTTTCTGTGATTTGACCAGTGAATACACTCATAGCACTTGCGTCAAAATCCTTCATTTTTGCAGCATATGGGTAACCAGCTGCCACAGCATCATTCCAGTTATAAATCCATGTTTTCAGCCATTCTTCTCCCGATTTACCTTTGAACGCACCTGCAGTATTCCACCGGTCTATAACCCCTTCTAGGGCGGGTCCTGTCATTTTCTGTTTTAGAGAAACATCGTGACAGCTTCCACATTTGCTTCTGAACGTAGCCTTACCAGCTTTTGCGTCTTGGGAATACATAATTCCTAGAGATAAAACCGTGAAAGACAGGAATAAACCTAGCTTTTTAATATTGTGTATCATTATATAAATATGAATTGAATTTGAACTTTAAGCGTTGCAAATATAGGGATTTGTCCTTTAAATTATGATAGATGTAAAAAAAATTATCAACAATTAACTTATTTAGAATTATTACAAATAAGGCGAATTGAATACCAAAGGTTTAGCATTCATCGTATGTGTAATTTTTTCTTCATTCGTTCCATCTCTCTTTTGTTATCTTTAGTTTTTAATGCATCGCGCTTATCGAAAACCTTTTTTCCCTGCGCTAAAGATACTTCTAATTTTACATATCCTCTTTCGTTGATAGATAATTCTACCGGAACTATCGTCAATCCACGCTCCTTCACTTTACTCAGAAGTTGATTGATTTCTGATTTCTTTAGTAACAATTTACGCTCACGATTCGGAACATGATTGAGATATGTTCCGAAATCATATTCTCCAATATTCATATTCTTCACATAGAGCTCCGATTTTTTAAAATAGCAAAAGGCCTCATTGATACTAACTTTTCCCATACGTATAGCCTTGACCTCTGTACCTCTAAGAATAATGCCCGTTGAATATTTCTTAATTAAATTATAAAGAAATCCCGCTTTTTTATTTGCTACCCGAAATTGTCCTTTGATATCCTTATTCATATATTATTGACCGCACACCCTCTTTCTTTATAAAAATTTCCAAAGAATCAAAGCTACAGAAATGGTATTTAAAATCAGATTTGAATTTATAGTAAAAACCTCCTCATCTGCCATGATTAATAATCTAATATTCAGGAAAAATAAACTTAAGGATATAGCTAAGCTTATCACCAATAAATAATCTAACCATGATAGAATGTTAAGACAAGCTGCGGCAAAAATGAGATTGAGAAAAGATAATAATTTGACCAAAATGCTCATAAGCTGCAAATATAAAGCGGAAGCTATGGAAATTCAAAGTAAATTTTGAAAACATGCCCATTAGCCAATTCCATCACTCTGGCAATGACATTCGCCCCATTTGTCGTTTAATCCAATTCTTTCTGCGGATAACATAGCTCGAAGGCTTATCCACTCTATACCGAATAGGATTGGGTAAAACGGCAGCCAAGAGAGCGGCTTCTCCTCTAGTAAGCTTGGACGCTGATTTTTTGAAATATTGCTGCGAAGCGGCCTCTGCGCCATAGATACCGTTACCAAATTCAATGACATTGAGATAGACTTCGATGATGCGCTCTTTAGACCATAATAATTCTATGAGCAGAGTGAAATATGCCTCCAGCCCTTTTCTCAAGTAATTTCTATGAGGTAGCAAAAAGGCATTTTTAGCTGTCTGTTGCGTGATAGTGCTCCCACCTTTCAATCGACGTCCTTTTTCATTATTGCGAATAGCTTTTTTTATCGCGGTCAGGTCAAAACCAAAGTGATCATAAAACAATTGGTCCTCTGATCCAATTACCGCTAGTCTCATATTAGGAGAAATATTAGATAAGGATTCCCAGTCTTTTTTCAAAACTATATCACGCTTGCTATCCAGTGCCTGCTCCCCAAGAAAATAGAGCATGGTAGGTGTTATAGGAAGTGGAATAAAACGAAATAGTAAAACGGATACTATGGAAAGTATAAAAAACCACTTAGTCCAGTGCCAAAGCTTCTTAAGAAAAAAACTAAAATAATTCATCATGTAACCAGTCTTATCGCCATTTCCATTTTAAGGCGTAAAAATACTTATAAAACGTTTCTAAAGCTGAAACTTTTGCAATAGCCCATCCCATTGAGCCATCTCGATATCCTTGAAGCCAGATATAACCTTTGAAAAATTTAAAGACAGGATTGATTATGATGGAAATAATCAGTAGCAAGAAAAAACGAGAGGTGTAAAGCTGCGCAGCTAGCCTTGCATAATTCATAGACTTTAAATAAAGAGAGTCTTCATTTTTATAAGCCCTATGCCGAATAGTAGCAGAAGACTTATAAATTTGTTTACCAGCCTTCAAGACTAAATGTTCATGTGGAATAGTCCCTGCCCAATGAGCTGAACCCTTTTTCCAAAGCCTAATTTTCACATCTCGACTCCATAATCCATATTGTATTGATTGATTCCCTATATAATTTATCCGACGAAAGGATATTGCTTGAAAGTTTTGATAGGTCTGTGTCTGAATAAATGAAATCAAACTAGGATCAGCATATTCATCGGCATCGAGACTTAAAATATAGTTTGAGGATACAAGTTCATTAGCAAAATTTTTCTGCGCTATATAGTTGTCAAAATGTCGTTGATAGAATTTCACCTTCGAAAAGGAGCGGGCTATTTTCTCCGTATCATCCTGGGAATAACTATCTAGGATAATTATTTCATCTGAGAAGGACGATACAGATTCTATGCAAAGGGCTATATTCTCCGCTTCATTCTTAGTAATAATAACACTAGTTATACTCAAGTCTTTTTATATATATCTACCGAATTCAATAAGAGCAAAGGTATAATAAAAAGAGTCAATCCGAGCTGAGTTTCTAGCATGGGCTCTAACATATTAGCCACCAACATAGCCAAAGTATACGCACCCGCTAGCCAATTACGTGTGCTATAAGCAGAGGTAAAAGAGATGATGAAAACAGCTAGCATGCAAACCAGGCCCAGCAGACCATTCTGTGCCCAAACTACGACAAATTGATTGTGCGGCAATTTTGCAGCCTTATGGTCTATATTGGAAACGTAATTTACCAGCTGACCCTCCCCTACTCCCAATAAATAGTGCTTTTTGATTACCTCGATGCCCTGCAGGATAGATTCTATTCGTTCTCCATCAGAGTAGTTTTTAAAATTGCGCTCTTTATATTTTGCTATATCCCATGAGAAATACGATAGTTTATTTTTCACAGTAGGAAAATAGTGCACCGCAGTATAAAGAACGATAAGCATAAAGAAGATACCTAATAGCCCTTTTAGGTACAATCGCTTTTCGATAATCTTATAGCTTATAAATATGATAAAGATTAAAATAGATAAAATCATACCCGTCTTCACAGCTAGAAATTGAATATAAAAAAACAAAGCAGCACTAACCCCTGCCCAGCATAGAAAAGGAAGTGTCTGATCTTCTTTTCGATAAAAATCCAAATGAAACAAGGCGAGGATAAGACAAAAATTAATCAAAATGGCATAGCGAATATGATCCTTGTATGGAACTGGAATAGGCTGACCTAGTGAAATACTCTTAAGTATCTCCTGCTGATATTGAAAATAATGAATACCTACATACAGTGCGGAAAGACCGACAGCCATAAGCAATGCTATTGAAAACCATCTAAACTGTATAAGCGACCATCTAGGCAGTACCATGAAACAAAAAGGTATACCTAAAAGAATAGCCTTCATACGAATAGCGCCTATATACATTGACTTTTCCTCTGCCCATAGACCAGATAGAACAGCTATAGCATAAAGTACTATGATTGATAGCGCTAACCCATTGTTAAGATGCCAAGATCTATTTTGAAAAAAATAAATCAAAGTATAGACAATGAAAAGGATGGCAGTTAGCGTCCAAAGAATGTGCGAAGGAAAAAACAAGACAAAAAAAATAGAAATCACAAGCCCTACATGCCATTTATCCTGACCCATCATCCTATTCAAGTGCTCGTTCATAAAAACAAAATTAGACTAAAGACGGAATATAGGGTAAAAAAGTATCTACTTATAAGTTAACAGTTCACTAAAGTCAATTTAATGCCTTCATTCATATGACTTATTTAAAGTACAAAGGAAATAAATTTTGACGTTTTCTAAGTTGTTTATTACAAGTTTTAAAACTCATTCAAATCAAGAAAAAAGTCAAACTGAGAATTTATTTAATTAAAGAAAAAACGTAGCTTTATGATATACCTATAAATGCAATTAAAATCACTTTATTAGAAGAGTCATTTAGCAGGAAAATAATGCCCTAAAATCAGCTAAACATTTTACTCGAAGTTTTTCACCTTTGTTGATAGTGTTAGCACCCACTCTTACTGTGAACATGCCTAGTCTACATCCAAACTCGATGTCAGAGTCTGAATCTCCAATCATGATGGATTTTGAAAAACTGATTTCAGGAAAGTCCTGCTGAGCCTGCTCTGCCATACCCGTATTGGGTTTTCGGCATTTAGGCTTAATAGCTGCTAGGTGCGGACAGTAATATACTCTATCTATTCGCCCTCCAATGGCTTCTAGTTCGGTTTGCATTTTCCAGTGTATTTTATCTAGATCATACTCTGTCATCATGCCCTTACCTATACCCTGCTGATTGGTTACCACCAGCACTCTTCCTACTATTTGAGATAAATCTCTTATAGCTTCTTTACTACCTGCTATCCATTCGAATTCTGTTTCGTTTTTTACATAATCATCGGGTCTATGTGTATTGATCACACCATCTCTATCTAAAAATAACGTCCAGCTTTTATCTAATTTTGGTAACAGCTGACTTGGAATCGTGGTCTGTGCTTTTTGATAATCATCGGGAATACCTATATCTATGAAATAACCCTGACTATAAAATGGTTTGATGTGGAGGCTATCTTTATATGCTTCAAAAAAATCTTTCTCTAGGGAAAAGCTAAATGGCAAATCAAAATCATTAAAAACTCCAGCAGGCAGCATATAGATGCCTCCGTTGATATATCCTTGATCTATCCATGTTTTCTCTTTGAAACCTACGATTCTATCATCATTTATTTCCAAGACTCCGTATCGATCTGAATGCTCCACTGCGCGCACCGCTATAATAATTTCACTCTGCTCTGTTTTTGCTACTAGCGCCTGAATATCTACATCAAAATAGGTGTCACCATTGATGAGGAGAATAGGTTCTTGCCATTGTTTGGCTAACTCATAAATCAATCCTCCTGTTCCTCTAGGTTCGGCTTCTATCTCATAAGAAATAACAACCCCGTGATAAGAAGATTGGAAATAATCCATAATCACTTCACGCAAGTGACCTACTAGGAAAACGACTTCCTCTATACCATTTTTTTTTAGTGTCAGAATCATATAGTGGAGAAATGGCAATCCTGCTATATCCGCCATTGGCTTGGGCTTATCCTGTACGACAGAGGCTAGTCTAGTGCCTTTGCCACCAGCTAGTATCAAAGCTTTTCTGATCATAGAGGATTCTCTAGAAAATGTTTTTCTATAATTTCACAAATTATATGCCCTATGAGCATTTGAGTCTCCTGAATACGAGGAGTATCAGTACTTGGCACTTTGAGAAGCACATCGCAAACGTCCATGAGACAGGGTTTGGCTCCTGTCCAACCGATAGATTTCACACCAAGTTCTTTGGCCACAGCAAAGGCCTCAACAATATTTTTAGAATTGCCGGATGTAGACATGCCGATGAGGATATCTCCTTTTTTCCCTTTAGCTTTTAATAAACGAGAAAAGATATATTCATAGCCATAATCATTGGCTACCGCCGTAATGAAGGCATTATCTGCACTCATAGATTCTGCGTTGAGTGGAGGTCTATCCACATAGTACCTGCCAGATAGCTCTGCAGCTAGGTGCATACTATCTACTGCGCTGCCACCATTTCCACAGAAAATTATTTTGCCACCATTTCGTATAGATTGAATACAGAGGTCTGCGATTTCCTCTACTTTGCTCATCAGGCTAACATCTGACAGTGTCTTTTGTTTAGTAGCTATACTTTCTTCGAATCTTGTTTTTATTAGTTCTTTGGACATATAAATTTTATCGTTTATTTTTTTTCTAATAGACTCACTTTTTTCTCGCTATCCCCCTTCGTCTTTAGCAGAAAGATGGTATCGGTGGTTTGGCGTGTAATAGTATAATAAACTTTTCCTAAGACATAGACCTGCCTTGAATTTCCACCTACATTATCATCAAATTTTCCGCCTCTATAATTGAGAATCATCTTCGAATTAGATAGATAATATCTCCCTGTTTTTGCATAGGTGATATCGTTGCCGCATCTGGCTGTTCGCACATCCTTAAAAGTAAAATTGGATTTAAACTCTATTCTAGTGCCATTCGTCTCGTCGTCTGTTTTTTGACGTATGAGTAGTGCTTCATTTTCCTGCATTGTGTACTGCCAGATATAGTTTCCTTTAAAGGATTTACCTTTAAAACTACTGACACTTATTCCTAGTGCAGCCGCAAGTAGAAATATACATAGAGACCATGATTTCATAAATTACATTTTAAGTTTAAAGTAGTTTTCTAAAATTTTATCACATGCTAAATTTAACATTTGATATACATTCTCAAAGCCATCTTTTCCACCGTAGTAAGGGTCAGGCACGCTCATATTTTTACCAGGGTGAGATTCATTTAATATCATTTTCACCTTGACCTCTTCACCATCCTTTGTCATTTTTTTTAGGTCCTGATAGTTATAGGTATCCATAGCGAATATCAAATCAAAATCAGTAAAATCAACACTTCGCAACTTTCTCGCCCGTTGATCAGTAATATCTATATCATACTTTTTAGCAATAGCTATTGACCGCTCATCAGGCAGCGCATCTATATGGTAGCCACCTGTGCCAGCACTATCCACAAATGCTTCGATATTTTTAGCCTTCAATTTATGTTTTAAGATACCCTCTGCCAGTGGTGATCGACATATATTCCCCAAACATACCATTAAAATCCTCATCTTTTAATAGGTCTTCTTGGTTTATAGTTGCGCTTATTTTCTTGTATAGAAATATGCGGTGTTTTTTTTCCTTTGTTTTGCAACATTGTTATCTCATGTGGTTTGAGCATGCGCCATTTTCCGCGTTCTAAATCCTTTTTGGTAAGCCCTGCATATACGATTCTATCTAGCTGTTTCACTTCATAGTCTAGCTTTTCAAATATCCTACGAACGATTCTATTTTTGCCGCTATGTATTTTTATCCCTATCTTAAACCGATTTAACGGGTCTGGAAAAGCCAATTCATCCACTTTCATAAGACCATCCTCCAACTCTATACCGTTGATTATTTCTTCTTCGTCTTTTGTGCTGAGTTTTCTATCCAGAGTGGCTATATATATTTTCTCTATCTCATATTTTGGATGAGTCAGTTGCTGCGTAAGCTCCCCATCATTAGTCAAGAGAAGAAGTCCAGATGTATTCCTATCAAGACGTCCTACAGGGTAAATACGCAAATCTTTGTAGGCAGGATTTTTCAATGCAGGCTTTACTAAATCTAGCACTGTTTTACGCTCCTTTTCATCATCTGTCGTGGTAATAAAATCCTTGGGCTTATTAAGCAAAATATAGACCTTATTTTCAGGTTTAATCATTTTACCATTCAGCTTTACACGGTCATCGTGCTCGATAGGAGTGGCTATATTTTCTACAGGTTTGTCATTAACCGTGATTTGTCCACTTTTTATAAGCTTATCTGCCTCACGTCGGCTGCAAATACCCGAATGTGCTATGTATTGATTTAATCGCATACTGCAAAGTTAATAAATTTCTGTCCTTTAAACAGTCTTTCCTATGCGTATAGATGAACTAGGGATGCACACTATTAAGATTAGCAAGCCAGGAATAGACGGAAAGACTAGTCTAAACAAAATCTCAAAATCTATAAAACAAGGTCTATTTTGATTCAATTACTTATTCATATTCATGTAGCTTTGCTCCCGAAAAAACACGCATAGCCATGTTCACAGGAATCATTAAACATATAGGTCGTATAGATAGCATAGAGCATTATGAAGGTAATATTTCTCTATGGATTTTAGCAGATATAATGGATGAAATCCAAATAGACCAGAGTATAGCGCATAATGGCATCTGTCTGACAGTCGATGCACTCAATGGAAAGCTTTATAGAGTGACCTCCATAGCTGAAACTATTCAAAAAACTTCTATTGCAGATTGGGAAATAGGTCAATCAATCAATCTAGAACTATGCCTCAAGCTAGGTGACCGACTAGATGGACATATAGTGCAGGGCCATATAGATACCATCGGATACTGTGAGGAAATAATAGAAAAAAATGGCAGCTATAATGTAAGATTTTCTTACACCCCAGAGTTTGGAGCTTTAATTATTGAAAAAGGATCTATAGCGATAGACGGTATTAGTTTAACATGTCACAGTCTCGCTAATCATGAATTTACTGTTTCTATCATTCCCTTTACATGGGCTCATACCTGCGCACAGTATTGGTTAAAAGGGAGTAAGGTCAATTTAGAATTTGATTTATTAGGTAAATATCTCCAACGTCAATGGAGGTTAACTACAAAGGGCGAAGAAGATATTCCCAATAATTCTTAGCTTTCCTACTTGTCACCTGTATACTAGCAGTTGGATTTTCCATATAAGCCAGTAACTGCTGAAAGCGAAGAAGTCCAGAAGGAGAAGACGCTGAAGTATTTATATCTGAACTCAAGAGGGAGGTAACCCAAATAATTTTTTCACGTGCACGAGACATCAATACGTTCAATCTATTCTCTCCTTTAAATTTTAATAGGGGTCCAAAGAAATGATAAAGCTGACCATTTATATTTTTAGCATAACCTGTGCTAATTAGAATGATATCTCGTTCATCACCTTGCACCTGCTCTATACTTTTGACGAAAAATGGTTCATGGCTAGCATCCCATTTTTGAATTGCATTGTGAAGATTTCTATTAGTTACTATAGCCTCATCGAGTACGTACATAATCATATCCTTCTGCTGTAAAGAAAAACTTATTATTCCTACAGATTTAGATGTTCCAAATTTTAGCAAAACATCTGTTAATGCTTCTACTATCTTTATTGCTTCCTCCTTATTTTTGCGTTGATGATAAATACCATTACTTAGATAGATACGCTCAATGGCAAAATCAGAAGATGGAGACCGAACAGATAAATTGTTTTGGTAGAAATAGAAATTTGAAAAATGAATTAATTCTCTATATCTTGAACGATAATGACCTAAAAGTATATTAGATTCCATCTTCTCTTCTGCGAGTTCCAAAAGGCTCTCATGTGGATCTTCTAAACTATAGTTTTGGTATTTGAAAAATCTACTAGGTGTCAATTGCTGACTATCTCCAACGACTATGAGCTTTTTTGCACGTAGAAGAGCAGGAATACTATCTCTCAATTCCACTTGACTTGCTTCATCAATAATGATAGTATCGTAAAGTTCTGATTCAAGCGGAAGATACTGTGAAAATTTATCCAAGGTAGCTATTGTTAGAGGCTTTAACCATAAAAGAAACCCGATATCCACTGTTTTCAACCATTGAAATAGACTAGGCTTATTGCGCTTTTTCGACCATTTTTTTTGAATAAATTGTATAGATTTTTTCCATTTATCCCTTCTTTCCTCAGATTCTGTTTTGCGAGAATTTAAAACAGAACTGAACTCATTACGTTTTTCTGTCTCCCTTTTTTGCATTTCATATTTTAAACTATATGAAACATATTCTGCGTAATGCTTTCGCACAAAATTGGACATGGTCACGATTTCTCGAGCTGAATAATTTTTTAAAACCCGATTAGTTATCGACTCGTTATATGATGCATTTTTATAGACCATCCATGAGTGGTAATTCTCAAAGTCCATGCAGCAATACTTTTCCCAATCTATTTTTGGTAGCATTAAGTTTTCTGAAAAGTCTCTAGATATAATATCCTTAATAGGCGAATTAGCTAGTTCTGGATTGAAATTCAGAATCTCTTTCACATTTGAAATGAGTATTTTCCAATACATCAAGTCAAATGCAGCATTTAAAATAAAATGCTCCTGCACAAAAAGCCAGACAGGCAATCTAGATTTAATTTTATTCTGGATATAAATCAAGCTTTCTGAAGCTACCTCACCAAGATTTTCGATACGAATCGTATTTTCCTCAATCTGAATTTTATCCATTTGTTTTCTCCATGCTAGGCTATCTAGTGCCTCTCTAACTAAAGCTATTCTATCCCATGTTTTTTTTGCATTCCATTTTAAATATATTTTGGAAATATCCAATGCAATTTCCTTAGCCTTTGGATTATAAATTTTAGTCCAAAAGTTGGCACTCATTAAATAATCATGGTAGTAGATCAATTTTTCCTCCCCGACTATTTCTAACATTGACTCTTTTGGCTTAGTTAGAAGAGTAGATTTTTTTTTTAGCTCTAAGGCTTTTAATGCAGGATTTATCTTTTTCTTCTTTAGAAGTTTTCTTAATTCTACTAAGTTAATAGTAGATAATAGTCGCAGTGGTTGTTCGAGAGATTTTATAAATTCTAGGTTATATCCCGATAGTATTGGCTGATTATTCAATATTTGATGAAGTTCTCTCCACCTCATTAGAAGATCTGTTGGTTCTATTTTTAGAAGCTTGGCATGAGGATAGATAAAATCAAAAATTGGATGCTGAAAAGCACTTGATAGATCCGACTTCCGAGTGCTATTTTTCATGTGTACCTTTTTATCTCTGGCTTCAAAATAGTCTGCTATTGTTCGCACACAATGTTTGAAATAAGACAAGTTAAATGTCTCTATAGATTCCTCTGTCCTATCTGAAAGATAAAATTCAATAGACTGCTCAGTAGATGAAAACAAATTAACATTGGCTTGTTCATCTAATAAATTCAAATGTAAAGAGTCTAAACTTAGATGATTCAAACGCTGAAGTATAACATCCAATGCAGCTTTTTTCTGAGAAATTATAGCCACTTTTTTACCATCTAATACTTCCTGAATCGCAAGATTGATAATTGTCTGACTTTTACCTGTACCTGGAGGGCCCACTATAACGCAGGAGCCTTCTCTCGCTCTTTGAATAGCCCTGGCCTGACTATCATCCATAGCTAAACTGTGTGTCAGACTTAGAAAATCAGGAGTATTGTGATTATTTTGATTGAGGAAAATAGCATCATTCCATAGCGAATCTAGGGCCGAACTAGACCATTTTTCCCTCTTTATTGTCTGCAAATCTCTATGAATGTATGCATTATGACTGAGATCAAAGTACAGCGCAAGGGTATCTTTGCTATACCCAAGATGAGTCTGCTCTAGCCAAGTTTCTATTTCTGCTTTAGACAACTCCGCTTGTCCTTGATTCAACTCTGGATTTAATATAAATGTATCATTCAATCTCGACCAAGAAATACTTTTTTCTTTAGACTGGATGTCCAAATGAACTGGAAGTAGAAAAATTGGAATCTTTTCTCCCTGTGAATTAGTAAAATAATGACCCGTAGAAACAAAAACTAGGTGCCTTCCAGACTCTAAAAATACTTCCTTGGCATGTCGAAAAATCCTTCT
>Ga0222712_10000140_pt1 | contig 100641 bp, 83 predicted proteins | sample C33_657DmetaG_FD_165043 | JGI IMG/M metagenome (GOLD analysis project Ga0222712, IMG submission 165043) | Estuarine water microbial communities from San Francisco Bay, California, United States - C33_657D | ecosystem: Environmental > Aquatic > Marine > Unclassified | place: USA: California... | reverse complement strand
CTTTAATCTGTAGGATAGGTCATTTCGGTCTGAATTTTCTGTGCAATTTCGAAGCTTAACTGGTCAGATGACTGATCTGTTACTTTTTCGGCCTCCACAATCACCCTTAATTCTCTACCAGCTTGAATCGCATAGGCTTTTTCAACGCCCTGGTAATTCATTGCTAAATTCTCTAAATCCTTGATTCTCTGAATATATTGCTGCATAATCTCTCTTCTAGCACCTGGTCTAGCACCGCTAATAGCGTCACAAGCCTGGATAATAGGAGAAATCACATATTGCATTTCCATTTCGTCGTGGTGGGCTCCAATAGCATTCACTACAGCAGGGTTCTCACCATATTTTTCGGCTAATTTAGCACCTAATAATGCGTGGCTTAATTCTGTCTCCTCATCTGGCACTTTACCAATATCATGTAATAAACCAGCTCTCTTAGCCAATTTAGGATTCAAACCTAATTCTGCCGCCATGATACCGCACAAATTAGCAGTTTCTCTAGAGTGCATTAATAAGTTCTGACCGTAAGAAGATCTGAATCTCATTTTACCGATAATTCTAATCAACTCTTTATGTAAACCATGAATACCTAATTCAATTACTGTTCTCTCTCCTATCTCTGCAATTTGTTCTTCTAGTTGACGTCTTGTTTTATCTACCACTTCTTCAATTCTTGCAGGGTGAATACGACCATCTGCAACTAATCTTTGTAAACTCAAACGTGCAATTTCACGACGCAATGGATCGAAAGAAGATAATAAAATTGCTTCAGGTGTATCATCCACAATTAAGTCAACTCCTGTAGCTGCTTCAATGGCACGAATATTTCTACCTTCTCTACCAATGATCTGACCCTTCATTTCATCAGACTCCAAATTGAATACAGTTACTGTATTTTCAATAGCTACTTCAGCTGCAGTTCTTTGAATAGATTGAATAATAATCTTACGCGCTTCTTTATTCGCCTTTTGTTTTGCGTCTTCAATAATGTCTTGTTGTAAAGCAAGGGCCTGACTTTGCGCCTCGTTCTTTAAGCTTTCAATTAATTGTTGCTTAGCATCTTCAGCACTAAGATTAGCAATTTTTTCTAATCTGCGAATATGCTCTTCTTGATGCTTTTCTAATTCGGTACGCTTTAAATTAACGATATCAATCTCACGATTTAATTTTTCTTTGATGACATCATTGTCTTTGATTTGTTTATCTAAGGCAGCTGTCTTCTGATTGATATTTAATTCGTTTTGCTTAATTCTATTCTCTGCTTCCCCAATTTTTTTATTGCGCTCTAAGATTTCTCTTTCATGATCTGCCTTAAGTTGCACAAAACGCTCTTTAGCTTCTAATTGCTTTTCTTTTTTAATAGTCTCCGCTCTTAGTTCAGCTTCTTTTAGAATATTTGCTGCTTGAGATTCCGCATCTTCTACTTGTTTCTTAGTATTTCTGGCAAAAACCAATTTGCCTAGTATAAGACCCCCTACTAATGAGGAAGTTCCTATGATGATAAATAATATTGATTGGTCCATTGTTAAAATCTTGATGTTAAAAAAAATACATACTGCCCCTTTTCGTGACGGGAACGAAGATAATCAATTAATAATCAAATTGTAAAGACGGGAGGGATTAACTGCCAGAAATGACCTTTTCTATGCTATTTTTTAACGTTTCTATCTGATTTTGAACGTTTTCGAGCTCATATAGATTCTGTCCCGATTGTTGTTGTTCGGTAGCAAACCATAAAAGCACCATGGAGATATAGTCTTGCATGTCTTTGCCGGCATAAGCCCCCTTGAATTCGACCATTTTCTGGTTGATGATGGCAGCTGTCTTTCTAACAGCTTCCTCGTCCTTTGGGGCAACTTTTACCCTATAGGTTCGGTCAGCTATAGTAATATTAACCGGAATCATTTCTTCTTGACTAGACATACTATAGGGTAATTAAGGATTAAGGTTTTGAATGGAATGATCAATTTCTTTAATGTATTGATCTATCTGCTTGATCCATTTTGCTTTATCTGCCGGATCCATATTGGACTGACGCATACTGGCTGCTGCTAATTTGGTCTCCAATTCTTTCAAATGGTTAGCTAGTTGATCTTGGTTTTCCTGGGCCTGACTTAATTTTGCTTTGAGTTGCTGATTCTCTTTCTCCATTGCAACATAGTTTTTTAATAAAACCTGTAGCTTTTCTTGAAGACCTTGAAGGGATGTTTGCAAATTAAGCATGTAGTAAAATTGAGGTTATTTTCTGATTTCAGCTTGAATATTTTTCTCAAATTCTCCTATCAGTTTTTTCATCATAGTGTCAATTTCGACATCGGTCAATGTTTTATCTGCAGCATTGAATACAAAATTGATAGCTACTGATTTTTTTTGATGTCCTAATTTATCACTTTCAAATACGTCAAAAACTCTAGTAGATGATAAAGCATTTAACTTAGCCGCTTTGATACAATGATCAATTGCCTCGTAAGTTGTAGTATTAGGTAATACCAGCGCCAAATCTCTTTCTACTGAAGGATATTTAGACACTTCCTGATACACTACTTTATGATTTTGATAATACGCTAGTAAAGTCGATAAATCAAACTGGATATAAAGTACAGACTGTTTGATATCAAAAGCTTGTAATTTTTTAGCACTCACTACTTCTATCAAACCAAGAATAGTTTGCTTATGTAAGATATGTATGGTTTGACCCTTGGTTTGGTATTCAATTGCTTCAACACCAATACTATTTAATACTGCTTCTGCAATGCCTTTTGCTACAAAGAAATCTTGCACTACGCCTTTTTGTCTCCAACCATCTTCATGTTGTTTACCAGAAAGATAAATAGCCAATTGCTCTTCTTCTTGGTATTTACCAGCTGCGGATTTCAAATACACTTTACCTATTTCAAAAAAGGAGATCTGATGATTTCTTCTATTAATATTATAGGCTACTGCTTCCAAACCAGTCTCTAACATAGAAGGCCTCATTACATCTAAATCTGCACTTAAATTATTCAACATTGTCACCGCATGTTGTAAACTTTCAGAAGAGAAGTATTTACTATTGGTGATAGAATTAGTTAGTATTTCAGTGAATCCTCTTCCGGCTAAATATTGAGCAATCTTGTCTTTGAACTTTTCTTTTTGCTCCAGTGGATCAATAGATGGACTCATGGTGATCAGACTTGGAATAGCAATATTATCTAATCCATCAATTCTCAAAACCTCTTCCACTATATCTGCTGGCAAACTGATATCAGGCTTATGATAAGGCACTGCTACTTCAATAGCATCTGCAGTTTGATTTAAAAGAACAAATCCTAAACTATTCAAAATAGTAATTACTTTTTCTGTTGGATATTGCTTGCCACTTAATTTTTTTAAATAAGCCAAAGGCAATACAACTGTGTTTTTAGTTGCTGGATGAGGATATACATCTACCACTTGACCAATCTTTCCACCTGCTATTTCCTGGATCATCAATGCAGCTCTTTCCAAAACCTTTACTGTGTTTTCAATATCTACTCCTTTTTCAAAACGAGTAGCAGCATCCGTTCTTAAACCATGATGCACAGATGTTTTTCTTATACTCACATTATCAAACCAAGCGCTCTCTAAAAAAATTGAACTTGTTGCATCTTTTACACCACTATTCAAACCTCCGAACACCCCTGCTATGCACAATGGTTTTTCTGGATCACTAATCATTAAATCTGTAGCTGCTAATTTTCTTTCGGTACCATCCAAACTTAAAAAACTAGTTCCTGCAGGATATTTTTTAACTACAATTTTTTGATCTTTAATAACTGCGGCATCAAATGCATGCAATGGCTGGCCAGTTTCATGTAAGATATAATTAGTAATATCTACTATATTATTAATGGATCTTAATCCAATAGAAATTAATTTATTTTTCAACCATGCAGGAGATGCTTTTACTTGAACACCCTCAATTACCACACCAGCATATCTTGCGCAAGCTTTATTGTCTTCAATATTTACAGAGTATACAGGAACTGAATTATCTACAGTCAAAGTTTTTGTATATGGACTCAAAGCACTCACTGGCGCTTCATGATAAGATAAATAAGCACATACATCTTTTGCAACGCCATAATGACTCATTGCATCCATTCTATTGGGTGTCAAACCAATTTCATAAATCCAATCTTCGTAAAAATCAAATAATGTAGACACAGCAGTTCCAACAGGAATACTTGCATCTAAAATCATAATGCCATCATGGTTATCACTTAATCCAATTTCATCTTCAGCGCAAATCATTCCCTCTGAAGCTTCTCCTCTAATTTTTGCCAACTTCATTATAATAGGCGAACCAGCTTTTGGATAAATAGTAGTGCCAATAGATGCTACTACTACTTTTTGACCAACCGCAACATTTGCTGCTCCACATACAATATTCAATGGAGTGGCAGCACCAATATTTACTTTAGTCAATTTTAATTTATCCGCATTAGGATGTTGCATTACTTCAAGCACTTCTCCCACTAACAATCCAGCCAAGCCTCCCTTGAAGTTTTCGTATTTTTCTAAAGATTCAACTTCCAAACCTATGGATGTCAATATAGTAGATAGTTTTTCTGGACTGATGGTCTGAGGCAAATAGGCACTCAGCCATTGGTAACTTATGGTCATGTTCTAGCTTTAAAGTAAGTTTTCAAAAATACAAAAATTTAGGCTTAATAGAGTGCAATACCTGTTAATAAGTCCAAAAATACTGTGAATTACCATTGTAAACCCTATGTGAAAAACATCATTTATGCCAAAACAAGGAAGTCTAAGTTTGCTGGGTTAAATTCGCAATAAGAAAATAGTGAATCAGATATGGCGCTTCCCAATATAAATACCAATAGAAACATTAGAAAGAAAACTCCTTCGGCAGATATCAGCACGATGATGTATGGCAAGATACCTCCTCAGGCTAGAGAATTGGAAGAAGCTGTTTTAGGTGCTATTCTTTTAGAAAAAAGCGCCTTCGATACAGTTACCGAGGTATTGAAGCCTGAATGTTTTTATGTAGAAGCACATCAAATGATTTTCCAAACCATGCAACAATTGCAATTGGATAATCAGCCTATTGATATGCTTACTGTAGTGGAAGCTTTAAAAAAAAGAGAACAATTAGATATCATTGGTGGCGCTTATTATATTTCTAAATTAACCAATGTTGTTGTATCTACTGCCAATATTGAAGCACATGCAAGAATTGTATTGCAAAAATTTATTCAAAGAGAATTAATTAGAATCAGCGGTGAAGTAATTGCAAATGCCTATGAAGACAGTACCGATGTGTTTGATTTATTAGATGATAGTGAAACAAAGATGTTTAATATCACTAATAACTATTTGAAAAAGAACTTCGTTGATATTGGTGATGCCTTAGCTACTGCTGTAAATAGAATTGATCAATTAAGAAAACAAAAAGATGAAATCTCTGGTGTGCCAAGTGGTTTCACTAGTTTGGATAGAATTACTTTTGGATGGCAACCTACCGATTTAATTATTTTGGCAGCAAGACCTTCGGTTGGTAAAACAGCATTTGCATTGAACTTGGCAAGAAATGCTGCATTGCACCCTACCAAACCTCAGGCTGTTGGATTTTTCAGTTTAGAGATGAGTGCTGCACAGTTGGTACAAAGAATTTTAAGTGCCGAGAGTGAGATTAAAATGGAAAAAATCTCCAGAGGTAAATTAGAAGAACACGAATACCAACAATTACATAGCAAGGGTATTAAAAAACTAGAGACTGCTCCAATTTATATTGATGATACAGCTGCTTTAAACATTTTTGAATTTAGAGCAAAAGCAAGAAGATTAGTTAATAAGCATCAAGTGAAAATTATCATCATTGACTATTTACAATTGATGAGCGGTTCGGGTGATAGAAATAGTAATCGTGAACAAGAAATTAGTAATATCTCTCGAAGTTTAAAAGCATTGGCAAAAGAATTACAAATTCCTATCATTGCCTTGTCTCAATTAAGTCGTGCGGTTGAAACTAGAAAGGAAAGTAAAATGCCGCAATTGAGTGATTTACGTGAATCTGGTGCGATAGAGCAAGATGCCGATATGGTTATGTTTATCTACAGACCTGAATACTATGAGGTAATGAGTAACGAAATGGGAGAAAGCACTCAAGGAGAAACACATATTAGAATTGCCAAGCATAGAAACGGTTCTTTAGACATTATTAAATTAAGAGCAAGATTAGATATACAAAGATTTGAAGACTGGGATGGAGAAGGCGGAGGAGGAATACCTGGATTAGGAAGTAATTTCAAGCCTATTACTCCAGGTTTAGGTGGTGGTGATAGTGATGGTGGAAGATTTTTTATTCAAGGAAGCAAAATGAATGGAGGATCTTTTGATGATGGCATTGATGACGATAGCTCACCTTTTTAAAGATTGCTTAGATGACTGCACCCTATTTTTATGAACCACTAATTAATATTGGCGCTACTACTTATACTTTAAGTGAAGAAAGTAGTAAACATTGCGCCCAAGTATTGCGAATGGATGCAGGAAATGCACTGCAAATCACCAATGGTAATGGAGCAATTTTTGAAGCAATTATTTTAGATGCTCATAAAAAAAATACCACTGTTCAGATTATTAAAGAACATAATGTAGCTGCTGCTTCACAGAAAATTATACTAGGTATTTCTATTTTAAAAAATGCAGTACGTTTAGAATGGCTTTTTGAAAAAGCAACAGAAATGGGCGTGCATACTATTGTTCCTTTATTATGCGAAAGAACTATTCACGAGCGATTTAAAACAGATAGAATGTCTAATATCATTCAATCTGCGATGATACAAAGTCAACAAGCCTGGTTGCCTGTTTTAAGTAAACCTATTACATTTTCAGATTTTGTTGAACAATACAATGCTTCTGAAAAATATATTGCTCATTGTGAACCAACCATCAAGACCTCAATCAAATCTTTAAAGCCTAGTAATGATTTAATCATTGCTATTGGACCTGAAGGAGATTTCACTAGTTCCGAAATTGATATGGCAATTGCGTCTAAGTTTCAAACGATAAGTTTGGGACCCACAAGATTAAGAACAGAAACCGCAGGAATATTTGCATTAAGTGTATTAAAAACATTCTAGCTTTGTTATTATGCGAATTGTAGAAGTCAATACCCCTATTTTAGATAAAGTTTTTTGCCAAGTCAATGCAGACTTGAACAAGTTTAATCCAAGCTATATAAGACCATTAGACAATGAAGTCTTACAGGTATTTGATCCCTCTAAAAATAAATTATTCAAAGAGGGCGATGCAAAAAAATGGTTACTACAAGATGATCATGGGAAATGGATTGGAAGAATCGCTGCTTTTTATTACACAAAATACAAGAACAAAGGCACTGAATTTCCCACTGGTTGTGTTGGTTTTTTTGATTGTATTGATGATTCAGAAGCCGCTAATACATTATTTGATACAGCTAAGCAATGGCTAAAAGAAAATGGAATGGTTGCCATGGACGGCCCAGTGAATTTTGGAGATAGAGATAAATGGTGGGGATTAATGATTGATGGATTTGACAAAGAACCTATGTATGGTATGTCTTTTAATCCAGCATATTATGAAAAGCTTTTTAGTGCTTATGGATTTGAGAATTACTATAATCAATATTATTATAAGATAAATATTCTTGATGGGTTACCTGATAAATTTAAAGAACGTTACGAAAAGTTTCAATCCAAAAAAGATTACCAAGCAAGACATTTAAATAAAAAACATTTAGAAAAATACGCACAAGATTTTGTGACCGTTTATAATGAAGCATGGGCACAACATGGAGAAGCAAAAGCTATAACACTTGAACAGATAATGAAATTATTTAAAACCCTTGGCCCTATCATGGACGAAAAGGTTATTTGGTTTGCTTATTATAAAGAAGAGCCTATTGCTATGTTCATTAATATACCGGATGTGAATCAATATTTTAAACATTTTAATGGCCAATTAGGACTAGTTCAAAAAATTCATTTACTCTGGATGAAGTGGCGAAAAACAAATACAAGACTTACTGGTTTAGCATTTGGCGTGGTTCCCAAATATCAATCCTTGGGTGTAGATAGTTTTTTAATCTATTCCAGCGCTTTATTATTGTATAAAATGAAATCTTACAACCAATACGAAATGGGTTGGGCTGCAGACTGGAATCCTAAAATGGTGAATATTTATAAAAGTTTAGGCGCTCAACCAAGTAGACAAATGGTTACTTATAGACATATTTTTGACTTAAACCAACATCCGTTTGAACGTCATCCAGAAATGGACTACACTGCCAAATAATTTGTATATTGCGCGTCAAGTATGGAAAATTTTGTTGTTTCAGCTAGAAAATATAGGCCCCAAAACTTTAATACAGTGGTGGGACAGGCGCATATTACCACTACGCTAAAAAATGCTATTCTAAACAACCATCTAGCCCATGCTTTTTTGTTTTGCGGTCCTAGAGGGGTGGGTAAAACAACCTGCGCTAGAATTTTAGCAAAGACCATCAACTGTACTCAAATCACTAAAGAAGGAGAAGCTTGCAATACTTGTGAGAGCTGTGTATCTTTTGAGAAAGGTGCTAGCATGAATATTCACGAATTAGATGCTGCGAGCAATAACTCTGTTGACGATATTAGGGCCTTAGTAGAACAAGTAAGATTTGCACCACAGGCTGGAAAATACAAAGTATATATTGTGGATGAGGTTCATATGCTAAGTGCAAGTGCCTTTAATGCATTCTTGAAGACCTTAGAAGAGCCTCCTCCTTATGCTATTTTTATCTTAGCCACTACAGAAAAACATAAAATTCTTCCTACCATCTTAAGTAGATGTCAAATTTTTGATTTCAAAAGAATCACTAATAATGATACCGTTGTTCACTTAGAAGAGATTGTAGAAAAAGAACATATCAAAGCAGAAAAAAATGCATTACAATTAATCGCTCAGAAAAGTGAGGGATGTATGCGTGACGCTTTGAGTATCTTAGATAAGATTGTAAGCTTTTCAAATGGCGCGCTAACCTATGCTAATACTTTAGAGCATTTAAATATTTTAGACGAAGCCTATTTCTTCAAATTATTAGATTACTTAACAGCACAGGATTTAACTAATGCTATGTTATTGTATGACGAAATCAACCAAAAAGGTTTTGAAGGAGATACTGTATTGTATGGGTTTGCAGGATTTATTAGAAACTTATTAGTTTGTAAAGACAAAGCCAGCGCTCACCTACTTGAATCTATTGAAGGCTGGAGAGAGCAATATGCTAGTACAGCGCAAAAAGTGGATACTTCTTATTTAGTCAGCGCTTTGAATATTTTAAATGAGTCTGAGATTCAATTTAAAATGGCTAGAAATAAAAGATTACATGTTGAACTAGCATTAATCAAGTTGAACTTTTTACAACAAGCATTAGCATTAAGTGTGGAAGATGGCCAACTAGTAAAAAAAAAACTAGTTGACGTACACTATCCTATTAGGACTAAGAAGATTATTCCTTTAAGTAATATTGTAGTTAATAAAGAAGCAAAATTAGAAATAGAAACTGCTGTGAATATTCCAGTAAAAAAAGTTTCAACTCCTGCAAAAACCCTACCCGAAGAAGTTAAGAACAATATCGCACCAACCGAGCTTCCAATAGATCAAAATGGCAATAAGAAAAACTTATTGGCTGCGCTTCAAGAAAAATACGGAAGTCAATACCAAATTGAGGAAGTAAAAGAATCCAAGTCTTTGGATATAGAAACTTTACAAGCCGTTTGGAATGAATACACTGCCTATTTGGAAACCACTGCCAAACACTCTTCTGCCGGAACTTTCAAATTAGCAGAATTACAAATTGAAGATCCTATTCATTTTACGGTAACTGTCCCAGCATTGGTGGCACAAAAATTTGTAGAGCAAGAAAGAATGAGTGTGATGGAGAAAATCTGGGATCGTTTTCAAAACAGAGCCATTCAATTTAGCATTTTAGTTGCTGCAGGCGAAAAAGAAGACGTGCCTTTGCATTTGAGATTGAATAGCAAACAAAAATACGAGCGCATTGCAGAGCAATATCCACTTGTGAAAGAATTAAAAGATAGATTAAACTTAGAAGTTTACTTCTAATTCAATTTTACTTTTTTATACCCACTTTTTTGTAAGAATTGAAATACTTTTTGGCGGTGATCTCCTTGAATGATTATTTCTCCATCTTTTACTGAGCCGCCTGTTCCGCAATGGTTTTTTAATGCTTTACCTAATGCACTCATGTCATCCTCTGTTCCTACAAAGCCATACACAATGGTAACTGTTTTGCCTGCCCTATGCTTGGTCTCTAAAATAACCCTTAATACTTGATCTGCAGGAGCTAAGGTTTCTACAGACTCCTCTTCTATTTCAATTTTAAAATTTGGGTCGGTACTATATACCATGGGACTAGCTCCCCCTTTGTTTTTCTTACTCATGACAATTAACTTATTCTAACACTGACAATTTCATAGCCCTTCTTATTCATCTCTAATAATAAAGTGAGGCTGTATTTATTTTGAGAAGAAATGAGTTTGCCAGTAACATAAATTGTATTACCCAATTTACGTTCCGCAGTTTTCTCAAATCCTACAATGTTTTGCTTATTAAAAAATGCTTGTAATTGCTCGTTTGCTGAAGCTCCATTGAGTTGTTTTTGATTAATCTGCTGAATAATATTTACCTCCACTTGTTGACTCCAATAGGGAAGTAGGTTATTAAAGCTTGCAGTTTGCAATATTTGTACCAGGTTTTCTGTATCATTTTGCGCAAAAAGTGTACTAAATGAAAACAAAAAACTAATTATCAGTAGGTATTTACGAAATAGCTGCATTTTATAGGTATTATAAGGGCTTAAAGTTTGAAATGTGCTTACTCTTTTGGACCTTTGAGGTACAAATTAAAGATTTTATGTCGAAAAAAGTAATATTAGTCATCATGGATGGTTGGGGCTTGGGTCAGGTTTCAAAAGCAGATGCCATTCAAAATGCAAAAGTTCCTTTTGTTTCTAGCTTATATAATAAATATCCGCACAGCACATTAGTGACTTGTGGAGAGCAAGTGGGTTTACCAGATGGTCAAATGGGGAATAGTGAAGTAGGTCATTTAAATTTAGGAGCAGGCAGAATTGTATACCAAGAATTACAAAGAATTAATGTTGCCATTAGAGAAGGAGAATTGGCATCTAACCCAACCCTATTGGCTTCTATCCGATATGCAAAAGAAAATAACAAGCCATTGCATTTATTAGGCCTAGTAAGTGATGGTGGTGTTCATGCACATACCAGTCATCTAAAAGCCATTTGTGCAATTTGTAAAGCGGAAGGATTAGAACAAGTTTTTTTACACGCATTTACAGATGGAAGAGACACAGATCCAAAAAGCGGATTGGCTTATGTAAGTGATGTTGAAAAAGCACTTGCAGGTTCTGTAGGTAAAATTGCAACAGTGAGTGGAAGATACTATGCAATGGATAGAGATAAACGTTGGGAAAGAGTTCAATTAGCATATGATGCTTTAGTGAACGGTATTGGAGAAACTGCTACTAGTGCTACAGCAGCTATTGAGTCTAACTATGCAAAAAATATCACTGACGAATTTATCAAACCTACTGTTATTGTAGAGAACGGATCTCCAATCGCCACTATACAAGAAGGAGATGCTGTTTTATGTTTCAATTTTAGAACAGACCGTTGTAGAGAGATAACAGAAGTATTAACTCAAAAGGATTTTCATGAGTTTAATATGAAGAAGCTTTCTTTGCACTATACCACTATTACCAAATATGATGAAACATTCCAAAATGTACATGTGATATTCGAGAACGATAATTTAGTGAATACATTAGGCGAGGTTTTAGCGGCAAATCATAAGAAACAAATTAGAATTGCAGAGACTGAAAAATATCCGCACGTTACTTTCTTCTTCAGTGGTGGAAGAGAAGTGCCTTTCGAAGGAGAGTCTAGAATTATGGCAGCTTCTCCAAAAGTGGCTACCTATGATTTACAACCAGAAATGAGCGCAGCAGAATTAACAGAAAAATTACTACCAGAAATAAACTCAAGCTCGGCAGATTTTATTTGTTTAAACTATGCCAATGCTGATATGGTTGGACATACTGGAATATTTAGCGCAGTTATTAAGGCAGTAGAAACAGTAGATGCTTGTGTAGAGAAAATAGTAACTGCTGGTTTAGCTAATGGATACACTATTTTCTTAACAGCAGACCACGGCAATGCAGATTATATGATGAATGAAGATGGAAGTCCTAATACAGCACATACATTGAACCTTGTACCATTATTTGTAATAGACAAAGAATGGAAAGGCACAGTAAAAGCTGGAAAATTAGGAGACATAGCGCCAAGTATATTAAAGATGATGGATATTACTATACCAAAAGAGATGACAGGAGAAGTACTCATTTAAAGTACTATCAACAAATGAAAATAACCAAAGCAACTTATTTAATATCTAGTCCTAGTTTTGATCTTTGCCCTAAACTACATGCTCCAGAATACGCATTCATTGGAAGAAGTAATGTTGGCAAATCCTCTATTATTAATGCAATAGTTCAACAAAAGAATCTAGCTAAAACATCTGGCACACCTGGTAAGACTCAATTAATCAATCACTTTGAAATAATAAGTAATAGTGGCGTTAAAGGCCCTTCTGATAAATGGTATATAGTGGATTTGCCAGGATATGGATTTGCGAAAGTTTCTCAAAGCAGCAGAAGAAGATGGGAACAAATGATTGAGAACTATTTAAGAAAGCGCCCTAATCTGTGTAGAGTATTTGTTTTAATAGATAGCAGACATGCTCCTCAAAAAATAGATTTAGAGTTTATAGAACAAATGTACCAATGGGAAATACCTATTACTTTAATCTTTACCAAATCAGATAAAGAAAAGCCAGGCGTTGTGGCAAGAAATGTAAAAGCTATGATGGATACATTAAAAGAAAATTTTGCATTTCTTCCAGAAGCATTTGTTACTAGTGCAGAAAAGAAAGAAGGAGTGGCTGAAGTGACAGCCTGTTTAGACAGATACAATCAATTATACAAAGACGATACTGATAATAAATAATGCTATAAGAAGCATTTGATTCAATTTAACAATTTATGAAAATTTTATTTAAATATATCCGCCCTTATAGGCCACTAGTTTTATTGGCATTCGTTTTAGCTGCCATTAACCAAACCTTCTCTTTATTTGATCCAATGATTTTTGGTAAGCTAATTGACCAATTTGCAAAAAGCCCTTTTAAAGATGCGAGTGGTCATACAAGAGACGAAGCAGCTTTTTTAATGGGCGTAGGTAATATGTTATTGTTATTAGTGGGTACTGCAATGGTAAGTAGAATTGCTAAAGCTTTTCAGGATTATGTAGTGAATGTGATTATTCAAAAATTTGGTGCAGCATTATTTACAGACGGTTTGAGACATTCTATGCAATTGCCTTACCAGGCTTTTGAAGATCAAAGAAGTGGAGAAACCTTATCTATTCTTACTAAAGCAAGAACAGATTGTGAGAAGTTTATAAGCTATGTAGTAAATGTATTGTTTGGTATTATTGTGAGTGTGATTTTTGTAAGCATTTATGCTACAAGATTGCACTGGTCCATTATTCCTATCTATATTGGTGGCGCTAGTATGATTGCTTATGTTACCAATTTATTGAGTAAGAAGATAAAGTCTATTCAGAAAAATATTGTCAAAGAAACGACTACCCTAGCAGGAACTACAACAGAAAGTCTTAGAAATATCGAATTGGTAAAAAGCTTGGGCTTGACCACTCAAGAGATTAATAGATTGAATAACAATACTTATAAAATTCTTGCACTTGAATTAAAGAAAGTAAAAAACATCCGCTCTCTAAGCTTTATTCAAGGAACCATGGTAAATGCTTTAAGACAGGTAATCACTTTTACATTAATGTGGTTGATTTTTAAAGAGATATTAACTGTAGGTCAATTAATTTCTTTGCAATTTTATAGCTTCTTTATTTTTGGACCATTACAAGAAATTGGCAGCATCATTATGAGCTATAGAGAAACCGAAGCTTCTTTGCAAAATTTTGAAGCCTTAATGAATAAGCCAACAGAGCAAACTCCTACTAACCCAACCAATGTGGGTGCAATTGAACAGTTGGCTTTTGAAAACGTAGGCTTTCAACATCAAACAGCTAATTTTAAAGCGATAGACAATATTAATTTTGTTGCTAAGAAAGGTGAGACAGTGGCGTTTGTAGGTCCATCTGGCGCAGGTAAAAGCACATTGGTGAAATTACTAGTAGGCTTGTATACCAACCAAGAAGGTGCTATTATGGTGAATGGAATTGATACTCGCAATATTGATATGAATGCCTTGAGAAATCAAATTAGTTTTGTAACACAAGACACTCAGTTATTTGCAGGTACTATAAAAGAGAACTTAGCCTTTGTGGCACCTGAAGCTACAGATGAAGCCATGCTAGAAGCATTAACCAAGGCAAGTTGTACTAATATTTTAGATAAGGGCGGTAATGGATTAGCTACCGTAATTGGAGAAGGTGGATTAAAGTTGTCTGGTGGAGAAAAGCAAAGATTATCAATTGCACGTGCATTATTAAGACATCCTCATTTACTCATATTTGATGAAGCTACTTCTAGCTTGGATAGTATAACAGAAGAGTCCATTACAGATACAATAAGAGAACTTTCTACCGAGAGAGAACAAATTACTATTATGATTGCGCATAGATTGAGTACTATCATTCATGCAAATAGAATATACGTATTAGAGAAAGGTAAGGTTATTGAAGAAGGATCTCACCAAAGTCTATTAGAAGAGAAAGGATTGTATTATGCTATGTGGAGACAACAGATTGGAGAAAGAAAATCGAATTAATTTATTCTCTTTCAAATTTCTTTTTCAAGTATTCCATTACTGTAGGGTCTTCTAATCCTTCCATATCACTTAATTCAAGTTCGATAGCTTTTGTGCTTAATCGAATTTCTATAAGTGAAATAGTAATAGAGATACAAAAAGTAATTAGACTTATTCCAAAAATAAATTGGGCTACTAATTGATATTGGATATAAATAAAGAACATAGAAACAATAGATAACAATAGAGAGGCAACCCCAAATGTTTGCATACTTTGAATAAGCTTAATTCTATATTTTAAGTTTTTAATCTGTCCGAATATAATATGCCTTTGCTCCAATTGATTGTACTTATCGTGCAAGACCCTCACCCTGTTGGACAAGGCCAAAAAGCGGTTAGTATAAGCCAGCATGATCAAGCTAATTGCTGGAAATAAAAGGGCAGGTATATTGACAGATAATTCCATACCCCAAAAATACTTCATATTTTTGCCCTTAGTCACATGGAAAGAGAAATTTTCAAAAAAATCCAAGCCAGTCTTCCCCAAGAGCCTGGAATTTATCAGTATTTTGATGAAAAGGGAAAGCTTTTATATGTAGGCAAGGCCAAAAATTTAAGAAATAGGGTTAGCTCCTATTTTAACTCCAATCAACATAGCTTAAAAACAATCGAGTTAGTTCAAAAAATTCAAGATATTCAGTTCACTATTGTTGACTCAGAACACGATGCTTTTATATTAGAGAATGAATTGATTAAAAACTATCAGCCCAAGTATAATATCAATTTAAAAGACGATAAGACCTACCCTTATATTGTTATAAAAAACGAATCATTCCCTAGAGTATTTCTAACAAGAAGAAAGATTAAAGACGGATCTAACTATTATGGCCCCTATACGCATGTATTCGCCGTTAGAGAATTGATCAATCATATTAAGCAAAGTATACCTTTAAGAACCTGTACTTTGCCTTTGACACCAAAGAATATCGAAAAGGGAAAATTCAAAGTTTGTCTTGAATATCATTTAGGTAATTGCAAGGGGCCATGTCAATCACTTCAATCAGAAGAAGATTATAAAGAATCTATTGAGCAAGTTACCCATTTACTAAAAGGCAATGTAAAGCCTCTAATTGCTCATTTACAAAAAGAAATGAGCGCAGAAGCTGCTTTAATGGCTTATGAAAAAGCTGCAATTACTAAAAAGAAAATAGAAGAATTAGAACAATATCAAACCAAGTCGGTTGTTTACATCAAGCAACAACATGCCATGGATGTATTTAGTATTGCGCATTTTGAAGACCAAGCCTATGTGAACTATTTAATGGTTCAAGAAGGAAGGATTATTCAAACACATATGTTACCATTGAGTGTGCCATTGGAAGAAAGCAAAGAAACCATCTTAGCTTTTGCAATACATTATTTTAGATCCCATTTGGGTTCTACAGCTACAGAAATTATTGTGCCATTTGAACCTGAGGATTGTATACCATCAGTAAAATATACTATTCCTAAACAAGGGGAAAAAGAACAATTATTAGCGCTCTCCCAAAAAAACGTCGACTACGCTTTAAAAGATTGGAAGCACAAGCAAGCATTACTATTGGTATCGGAATGGGCACCTAATGCGGTACTTGAAGAAATGAAATCAGTATTGCATTTACCTAGCCTTCCTACACATATCGAGTGTTTCGATAACTCTAATTTCCAAGGGGCTTACCCAGTTTCGGCAATGGTTTGTTTTAAGAATGGAGTACCTAGCAAATCTGATTATAGAAAATTCAATATAAAATCTGTAGTAGGCATTAATGACTTTGCAAGTATGAAAGAATCTGTTTACAGAAGATATCATTCAGTATTAGCCAAGAATCAAGCCTTACCTCAATTGATTATTATAGATGGGGGTAAAGGTCAATTAAACGCCGCACTAGAAGCACTAACCGAACTTGGCATTCAAGATAAAGTAACCATGGTTGGCCTAGCAAAAAATATAGAAGAGTTATTCTTTGTGGGAGATACTAATTCCATTTTATTGAACTGGAATAGTGAAGCACATAAATTAATCAGAAATATTCGTGACGAAGTGCATAGATTTGGTATTCAATTTCATAGAAGTAAGCGATCTAAAGGCGCATTAGAAACTGGACTGGATCATATTGTGGGAATAGGACCTAAAACAAAAGAAATCTTATTACAGTATTTTAAATCCACCAATAAAGTGAAGGAGGCTAGTCCAGCTTTACTTACTGAAATAATAGGTGCGCAAAAAACGAAAATACTATTAGAGGCTTTTCAAAAAGATAGTAATTAGAATACCCAACGCTTAGTACACCCAACGCTCTTGTTCGTAATTAAATATCTTTTGTCTAATCTTTTCTCCCTCAATCAATCTTCTCATTGGATCTTTATATAAAGCGTTCAATGGCTTATCATTGTAATTGTCAAGAGTTGATTTTATAATATACCCATTGAAAAACTTGCTTTCAAATAACTCTTCCCAAGTAATTCTGCTAGAGAAATTTTTCGGATTATATACCTCATTACGAGCTAGAATAGGTCTTAGATCTGGATAGTAAATCCAAAACAAAGGACGCTTAATCACTTTATCTCTAATTTGAATAGCCGCTACAGGTGCAATACCAATAATTCTGCAATACATTCTACTAGTTTTACTATCAAATATATATTGCTCCTTTAATCTGAAAGTATAAATTGAATCTGGTTGTGGCGCTAATTTGGTATTGTAAATTACTGATGTATCGTACACATTAGGATTATCAACGTTTTGTACCAATTGTGTATCTAAAGTACCTTTTAAGCTTGCATTAATCTCATCCATACTTAAAGGGGTAGTAAATCGATCATCTTCTGCACCAAATGCCGTAATGCCTTCTTTTTCTATCGCTCTTAAAAGAATAGCAAAAAATCTTTGGTCACCATTGTCGTCATATGCTTGATAGATAAATGGTCTATTGATTTTTTCTCTAGCGTCAATTTCTTCCCAAACAAATTCACTGAACAAAGCATCTTCTTCTCTTAAGTTTTCATAAGGCAAGGGCAAACGTTCTTGTACGCCTTTTCTCTTTTTAGTTTCTGAGAAAAATGCATAATTATTTCGAAGACTCTTTTTGTTACTGCTATTAAAACCTCCCACTACTGTAGTATCTACTACCTTGGTTGGTTTAATATTTGGATCAACAAGGGTATTATTAGTTGTTGGTGCAGGAATCACTTGTACAGGTACATTTTGCACAGGAGCTACATCTGCATTAGTTGGCTTTTCTGCTGTTTTATTTGTAGCACCTTTTTTCTTTGGCAAATTAAACTGTGCAAAGCTGTTTGTCTGTATGAATACAGAAGCAATAATTAATAAAACTAAATAGGTCTTTTTCATAACAACTAATATTTAAATCACTTCAGTCTTATTGAAGTATGAATGTGATTGTTTGATCTAATTTTCTAGTTCCGCCACCTGGTTCACTTACTTTAATCTCTCCAATAGTAACTGTTGTACCTGGCTGACATCTTTTAATTAATGCAGATGCACCTCCAGAGAATCTTGGACCAGTTACTTCTTCAAAATCAGGCTCATCAAATCCTTTACCAGTACAAATTACATAATATGAAACTACATTAAATTTAATACCATCATAAACGAAATCTCTTAAATCTGCAATAACACCTTGTTGAGCTCTAAATACACTAGCTGACATATTTCCACCTGCACTTCCACCCACAATAGCAATTGGATCTGGAACTCTTTTTACAGGTATTGTTACTTTACTAGTAGACTTTCCATCATTTACATTTAAGGTTACCGAACCCAATTGTGTACAATTCACCACATATTGTCCAGCGCCTGCTTTTGAAATGGTTGCAGCGCCTGCTTCTACACTTACGTTAACTCTTTCAGCACCACCACCTCCAGTAATACTTAATGGATTTGGTAAGCCCTTATAAAATACCCTTGTCTTATCTGTTGATACGACTAATCCTGTAGGTGTACCCACAGTGTATTTTACATCTTTCTCAACTATGGCTGTTTCACCATTTAGTTTCAAGAAAGATATTCTTACACGCTTACTATTTGCACCTGGAGAACCTGCAACTGTTTTATAAGATGCTGTTCCATCTGGACCAATTGACAATACAGCGCCATCAATACTAATAGTTGGTTTTGCTGCACTACTAAATGATCCTACTCCAGCTGTAATAACTAATTCTTCTCCGGACATTAAATATTGTGAATTAGAAGAAGCAAATGCATTGAATTGATCATATACTAATTCTACTTCTCCAATTTCTTTATGACAATACTCCATTACCTGGGATTCACTATTACGAATATCGTTTTGAAATTTAGTCAATATAGTTATTGCAGCTATTGGCGGAGTCATATTAAAATATGCATAGCCCCAATCATTTCTACCTGCTAATGAAGATGTTTTTGGAATAGTTAAATCTAATGGTAATGTTGGAATCACCTCTTTTGCAATAGCCGGATCTAAGGCAGCTAATTTATTTTTATACTCTGTTAGCCTTCCTAATAATTCAACTCCCTTATTTGGCGTTGCACCCTTTAAGAAAAACCTAGTGGTAGAACTTAAATCATGATCATTATACTCTTCCACCCCATCTTTAACCTTTAAACCTGCTTCTTTTTTTAAACCAGTTTTCAAAGATTCTACATAGGTATATAATTCGTCTGATAGTTTTTGCGCTTCAGCTGCCTTCGGTGCCCAAATTGCTGCTTTTTCGGCAGTCTTTGGATCTTCTAATTTCTTTTGTAGCGATTTGATAATGTCTGTATTCTTTTTTTGAATAATTACATTTGCATTAGTCAAACTTTGTTCGATAGTTTTAAATGCATTCAAAATTTCGCTAGATACATTTAATGCCAACAATGCAGTCAACACCAAATACATAATGTTGATCATCTTCTGCCTCGGCTCCTTAGGTAATGACATGTATACGAGTTTTTAAAAATGAAGTTGTTGTTTACTGCTTAAATTAACGTCCTTGCATTGCGGTTAACATATTACCATAGATCTGGTTTAACTTAGTTAAGTTATCCGCTAATAATGCAATTTGCTCTTTTGCTCTCACAGCATCTGCTGCAGAACTTGACATCGCATTAGATGCTTCTGATAATTTACCGTAGTAATTATTCATTGCTTCCATAGTTTTTGTCATGGTAACAAACTGTTCATTTAAATTTTTAACACCATCAGATGCAGATGCAAAACTTCCTAAATTATTAGCAACGCTTGCAACAGAATCTTTTACAGTACCTAATGCAATTGCTGCATCTTTAGTATTATTGGTGAAGTCTTTACTTGACTTAGCCATATCAGCCAAGTCTCCTAAATACATTGCTGTATCGTTTAGTTTTTCAAAACTTGTACTTAATTTTTTAAAAGCCGCTTCATCTAATTTTGCAGCTTCCATACTTGCAACAACTGATTCAGTTGCGCCAGCACTAGCACCTGCGCTTGGTGCACTCATATCTGGAGGAGGCAAAAATGCATAAATGACGAAAATAGCCGCCTCGGTAGTTAAACCTGCAACTAATAACCAGTCTGCACCTGGTAAATTAATTAATTTGGTTAACGCACCAAGAATAACAACTGCTGCACCTAAAGAAATGACAACATTAATAATTTTGTTTGTTTTGGGAGAAATGGTATTTGCCATCTGATTAATTTATAAAGTGGTTATGTAGTTTGTATTTATTTATTTCTAGGACCCATTGTTAAAACACATCTAAATCCAATATAAGATTTCGCTGTATCTTGATATTCGAAATTTCTTGTACTTACTTGAACATTATATGCAATGTCTTTCCAAGAGCCCCCTCTTATTACTTTTCTTTTCATTAATATTGGATCCTCGTCTTTAGCATTAAATTCAACACTAGGACTAAAGTCTCCTAAGAAATTATATCCGCCTTCATAATATACAGAACTAGTCCATTCTGCAACATTACCAGACATATCATATAAATCAAAGCCATTTAAATTCTGATTAAAACTTCCCACTTTAGTAGTATATATATTGTCTGCTCTATCTTTATCTCCACCACTGAAATATTCGCCTCTACCAGGTTTGAAATTAGCTAACAACCTACCTTGAGATGTTCTAGTATAAGGAGATCCCCAAGGATACATGGCATTTGTTTTGGAATTACCTCTGGCAGCATATTCCCACTCTGCTTCTGTTGGTAATCTGTAAATTCCATCAATTTTATATTCTGGTCTACCTTTTTTACCTAAATAATAGTCGCTATTATTGGTTCTCCAATTGCAAAAAGCAACTGCTTGCTTCCATGTAATACCTACAACTGGATAATCATTATAGGCAGGATGAGAAAAATACAATCTTGTTTGTGGTTCATTATATGAATAAGAGAAATCACGCATCCAAACCAATGTATCAGGATAGACTGCTTGGTTTTGTGTTACAATAAAATCGCTTAATGATTTTTCTAACCCTTTAGATGCTCTTGCTGCAGCTTTTAAATCAATATAAGAATAACGATAAATTAATTTATTTGGATCCAAATCGATCTTGCCTTGAATACGATTGTCTGGACTTAATAATAATTCATTCAATCTTTCTAATACCGCTCTACTCTTCATATTTATTCTAGAAGCTCTATTCCAATCCACTCTTAAAGTATCTTCATTTTGATTCAATCCACCACCATAAATAGCTAAATATTTTAAAGAATCTGCTACATAGTTTACAAATCTTCTGTATTGCTCGTTAGTGATTTCTGTCTTGTCCATCCAAAAACTATTAATAGAAACCAATTTTTTTCTATTCACCATCGATAAGTCTACCTGCTCATCGCTTGGTCCCATATAGAAAGAACCTGCTGGGATCTCTGTAGTATTTCGATCTGAAGAAAATCTAGCTCTACGTGAAGAACGACCTGGCCTTTGTGACATCAATACTAGAGACACTAATACTGTAATCAGAATAAACGCAGGGAACCCAATTTTAAAATTTTTTGTTTGCTTACTCATATCAAATTTTTAACCTGTATAGACAGATCTTTATTAAAACGCTTTTTTGCCCATTTTATTACTAAACTCTTTGATTCTCAATAGAATTAGGTTGCGCAATTTAGCAATTCTAAATGTTAGATATTTGCTAAAATGTCTTCTAAGTTAGCTGTAGGATAAGAACAGGTTTTATTCTTACATATAAAATATTGATTATCAATAGCTTTCTTGCCTATTGATAATGGAAAGGCTGGGTCTTCCTGATCTAGCCAAAGAGGTAGGATATGGGGTAAAAAAGTTTTTAAAATAGGCGTTAAATTTTGATTTACCCCGTTACCTATACCCACTAATTCCATCAAACCATAAGCCATCTGGAAAAAACTCTGTGCCCAATAGCCAAATGAGCTAGGATATTGAACCAACATATGATGCATTGAAGACAACATTTTACCAGCCTGCTCCATCGACTTAGGTTGATCAAATATGCTTCCCAAATAAATCAAACTTGAGCAAATCATAGCATTGCTACTTTGAGTAGCACCGTCATAGCTATCTTTCTTTCTTATTATCCCATCGGACTGTTCATCACTGGTAAAATAAAAAAACAAGCCTTCTTCATCTATAAAATGTAATTGAACATATTCCATCCATTTTTTTGCCAAAAGGAGATAGTGTTTTTCTCCTGTCACTTTATGCAATTCTATATAAGCTTGGATTAAGTTAGCATAATCTTCTAGAAAAGCCATGGACTTGCCCACATGATTAGTGTAACTATGATAAAGATATTCATTGCTTGATTGCATATGATTTTCCAGCCATTGGATCAATTTTTTAGCGCTATTTAAATAGTTGAGATTATTTATACTTGAATAGGCTTTACAAAGAGCAATAATCATTAATGCATTCCAAGAAAGTATAATTTTTGTATCGGTTCCTGGTCGAACTCTCAATGATCTTTGTTTAAATAGTATATTTTTAGCTTCTACCAAATCCTTATCCCATGCATGTTCTATAGAATCAGTAGTCCAAATAATATTAGTATGTTCCCAATTGCCCTCTTCTTTTATTTGATAATATGTACAAAATGGATCAAAGAGACCCTGTGGTATAATTTCTTTTAATTCTTTATAAGACCAAGTGTAATACTTCCCTTCCACTCCTTCACTATCTGCATCTAATGCGGCATAAAAAGCACCTTCATTATTGGATAGCTCTCTAGACGCAAATTCGATGGTTTCTTCAATTACTTTTTTATACACTGGCTTTTGTGTAATCTGATATGCTTCTGATAGTACAGTAATTAATAAAGCATTATCGTATAACATTTTTTCAAAATGTGGAGCTTGCCATTGTGCATCTGTACTATACCTTGCGAATCCACCGCCTACATGATCGTACAAACCACCTTGTATCATTTTGTCCAAACTTCTTATTGCATGTACAATAGCAGATTGATCTTGATTGGCAAAATAATTTCTTAATAGCACCTGAATTGAAAAGGTTTGAGGGAATTTTGGTGCAGCACCAAATCCACCCCATTGCGTATCTGCATTTTGTAAAATTCTTTTTGTCATGATATCAAACTCTTCCAAATTTGGAAAATTGATATCACTATCTACGCTACTCTTTTCTTTTATATTGGTTTGAATCAGGTGTGCTGTTAGTTGCTCAGCTTGCTCAATTAATTTTTCTTTATTATTTGCATAAGCTTCTTGCACACCCTTTAATACATCCATCCAGCTAGCTCTTTGAGGGATTGGTTTTGGCGGGAAATATGTGCCACCATAAAATGGCTTTCCATTAGGCAACAAAAACACATTTAAAGGCCACCCACCGCTTCCGGTCATCGCTTGTAAAGCATCCATGTAAATTTGATCAACATCGGGTCTTTCTTCCCTATCCACTTTAATATTGATAAAATGTTCATTCATGTATTTTGCGACTTCTTCGTCTTCAAAACTTTCACGTTCCATTACATGACACCAATGACATGCAGCGTAACCAATACTTAATAAAATAGGTTTATTCTGGGCTTCTGCTAATTCAAAAATAGAAGCAGACCAAGCCATCCAATCAACTGGATTCTGCGCGTGTTGTAATAAATAGGGACTTTGCTCATGAATGAGCGCATTCGTGAATTTTGAAGTAGCACTCATATGGTGCAATTTACTTTTTTTTCGACTGCTGTGCTAAAAATTGATCCAATCCAGACACCATGCTTGGAGTCTGTGGACTAGGCACCTGAATGTGCAATGTTAATCCTGCGTCGGCTACTGCCTTGCAAGTGTTAGATCCAAATGCACCTATAATGGTTCCATTTTGTTTGAAATCAGGGTGATTGTCTAGGTAACTCTTCAAACCACTAGGCGTAAATAAACAAATAGCATCAAATTTATGCTCTTTGATTAATGCTTTAATATCTGTACTCTCAGATCGGTACATATATGCCAATACATAAACACAACTATGATCTTTTAACCAATTCACAATTTCATTGTCTTGTTGGTTTTCACTACACACATATAAGAAACGCTCGTTGGCTTTATGTTTATTTAAAACATCAAATAATTTTTTATTAGTACCATCTGATCCAAAGAAAACTTTTCTTTTACGGTACATAATAAATTTCTGAAGATATAATGCAACAGATTCAGTAATACAGAAATACTTAGTGTCTTGATTGATATTTACCTTTAATTCGTCACAGGTTCTGAAAAAATGATCAATAGCATTTTTGCTTGTAAATATAACTGCAGTATACTCGGCAATATCTATTTTAGATTTTCTAAAATCTTTTGCAGGAATTGCAACCAATTGAATCAATGGTTGAAAGAACAATGAAACATTGTACTTTCGCTCCAAATCAAAATAGGGAGATTTTTCACTCTCTGGTTTAGCCTGAGAAATTAGTATTTTTTTGATAGCCATTTTCACTTTCCAGTTTTAATAAGTACCTCCAAAATACTGTACGACTAATTTATACAAAATTAAGATAGGCACTATTTCGAAAGCACAAAGGTAAAGAAAAAAATGGAAGGAAGAGATATGTAATTTATTCCTCACAGTGGTCAAAGAAAATAGGTATCTATAAAGGACTAACAACACTGACAAAACGGCGCCTCCAACTATAGCAATACTATGAAATTGAGGCTTAGCAAAGGCTAAAATTAGTATAAAAGGGACAAGTAAAATACCCAATACTTTATTTATCATGAATATGACAAATATATAGGTTTGTATAAGTTCCATACTATTAAAAGTATAGCCCGCTAATAGTAAAAAAAGATATTTACCTAGGTATAAAGCAACGAAAAATAAACAGATATAACCATAACCTTCCCAAAAAGAAAGAGGCAATAAATGTCGATTAAAAATGAGTAAAGTAACCATCATTGAAAAGCTCAGAATAAAGCCAATATTCATTAATAAAGAGGCGAAACTATTTTGCAATAATTGCTCTCTATTTTGAAGCATTCTCAAAGAAGACTGATTGAATTGACTGAATAATTTTGGAAAATATTGAGGATACACATTATGTACAAAAGCAAATAAAAATAATAAACCAAAAATGCTATAAAATATCAAGTCTTTATCTGGTAATGAAAACCTTTGTTCGATTCTGAAAACCATTGAATTTTCATTCGACTTTGTTATTATTTCATTGTATAATTTAAAGGCATTTCTCTTTTGAGCAAAATATAATTTATAATCTTTTAAGGGATTATAATTGGAGTCTAGCATTGCCCCATGTAAAAAATATAAATGATTAGCATCTGCTATTTGAAAGCTCTTAGGAATAATAGGCACATACTTAATGTATAATGTATCTTTTTTACCTGCAGTATCCAATAAAGACAATGCACTATCTACCTTTCTGGACACAGTATCCACCTGTGTGAAGGAAGAAAGTACTAGACAGCCTAGTAAAATAAAAACTACTTTTTTTACAGTAAAAAACATCGAAGCAAAAATAAGTATACTATGGCAGAATTAGTAACTAATGACTAGCTTTGTGCATTAAATAAGCATATGGCAGGAATTTACATACATATCCCCTTTTGTAAAAAAGCATGCCATTATTGTAATTTTCATTTTAGTACCCAAGTAAAGCAATTAGACGCTTTTGTAGAAGCTTTATTAAATGAAATTAGTCTTCGAAAAGACTATGTTCAAGATCCTATTCAAACCGTTTATTTAGGTGGGGGAACCCCCTCCTTACTTGCTCCAGAACATTTGACCTCTGTAGTAAATCAATTAAAAGAATTATTTGTACTGAATCCAGATATTGAATTTACATTAGAAGCTAACCCAGATGATATCAACCCAAAAAACCTTATTTTTTGGAAAAAAATTGGTGTCAATAGATTAAGTATAGGTATTCAGAGTTTTCAAAATGAAGCTTTAGAATGGATGAATAGGGCTCATAAAGTAAGTCAATCACATCAAGCCATAAAAATGGCCCAGGATGGCGGCTTTAGCAATATTAGTATCGATTTAATTTATGGCACTCCCTACTATACCAAAGAACATCTGCTAGCAGATTTGAAAATTATTGAAGCTTATCAAATTCCTCACGTATCATGTTATGCACTTACTGTAGAAGAAAAAACAGCATTGCATTCTATGATACAAAAAGGCCAAATGAAAAATGTGGCAACAGATGAACAAGCCGAACATTTTGAGATGATTGTAGAATACCTGAATGGAATTGGATTAGAGCATTACGAAATTTCCAATTTTGCAAAACCTGGATATAGAAGTCAACACAACAGTAGCTATTGGAAAGGCATACCCTATATTGGTTTTGGTCCTTCTGCACATTCTTACAATGGAGATTCTAGACAATGGAATATAGCAAATAATGCACTTTATATACAATCATTGAAGGTGGGAGAATTAAATTTTGATAAAGAATTATTAGATCTTCCAACACAATACAATGAATATATGATGATTAGTTTAAGATGTATGGAAGGTTTTGATCTTAGTATAATTGAGCAAAAATTTGGTGCAGAATATGTATCGCACACTAAAAATATTGTTGACCAACTGGAGAAGCAACTTGTATTAGAAGCAACCAAAGATGGTTACTGTTTAAGAAAATCAGCCAAGTTCTTAGCTGATGGAATTGCTGCTGAATTTTTTATAGTAGGATCTGCTCAATCTCTTTAAAAGTCTCTAAAGGGGATGCACCTTCCCACAAAATGGAGTACACCGCTTTAATAATAGGTATTGGCATATTCAATTCCTTATTGATGGTCATAATGCACTTGCTGGCATTATACCCTTCTGCAACCATATTCAATTCTAATTCAGCAGCTCTTACAGAATACCCTTTACCAATCATATTTCCAAAGGTTCTGTTTCTACTATGTAAGGAATAACATGTAACTAATAAATCTCCCAAATATACAGATGCATCATAGTTGACATTATTGCAAACCTTACCCTCTTTGTGCATGATTGACTCTAATAAAACACGCATTTCATTAGCACAATTAGCAATATATACACTCAAGAAATTATCGCCATACTCCAAACCATGCGCTATACCTGCGCCTAATGCATAAATATTCTTAACCACCCCGGCATATTGAACGCCTATCACATCAGTATTAACTATTGTGTTGATATATTCTGATTTGAAACATGCAGCTATTCTAGCAGTATACTCTTGATCCAAACCAGAGAAAGTTAAATAAGATAATTGCTCTGCAGCAACTTCTTCTGCATGGCTTGGCCCCAATAAAGTAAAATAATTACTTAATGGAAACTGGTATGTTTTTTCTAAATACTGATGCAGTAAAATATTGTGAACAGGAAGTACTCCCTTAATGGCTGAAACAATTTTCTTTCCAAACAGATGACTTGATTCAACCTTCTCCAAACATGAAACAATATGAATGGAAGGCACGGCGATAATCAAAACATCTGAAGCAGCAATAACTTCCAAAATATCTGCAGAGAAATGAATGGTAGAAACGTCAAAATAAGCATTTCTCAAATAATGAGGATTATGATGGCGCTTCTTAAAATAATCAATATTAGCTTCTTGACGTACCCACCAAGCAATATGATTGCCATTATCTGCAGCAATTTTAGCAATTGCTGTAGCCCAACTTCCACTCCCTATAATTCCAATTTTTAATGCTTGCATGAATCAAAGGTACGAAAAGACATAAAAAAAGGGATGCCTTTTTTGGGCACCCCTTTCTGATAGAATATTACTAGATTACTTCTTTTCTTCAAATAATTTTTCTTTGGTAACAGGCTTCACTAGTGCTCCGTCTTTTAAAGACTTGCTTACTATACTGTATGGACCTGTAACTATCACATCTCCCACTTTTACGCCATCAACTTGTATAAAGTTTAAATCTTGGATATCAGTTTTCACTTTTACCATTTTTACTTTATTATCTTTTTGTAAAACAAATACTACTTCACTTAATTCTTCATCAGCTTTTGCTGGTTCTTCGTTAGTAGTTGTTGCATTACTAGATACTTTTGTTTCTTTACCTTGACCTTCTTTATCTCTTGTAGTTACTGCATTCAAAGGAACAGAAATTACATTGACTTTAGATTTTGTCTGAATATCTGCACTTGCAGTCATACCTGGTCTAAAAGGAAACTTCGCATTTTCTTTGATTAAATCTTGATAACTATCTGTCAATAATCTAATATGCACTTTATAATTAGCTACTTCTGTAGAAGAAGATAATGCACTACTAGCTGCAGAAACTGGGTTAGCTATTTTATACACAATTCCCTTGAATTTTCTATTATTATAGGCATCTACTTCTACTAAAGCAGTATCTCCAATCTTTACTTTAGTAATATCATTTTCACCAACATCAACTCTTACTTCAATACTTTTCATATCTGCAACACGCATCATTTCTGTACCAGCCATTTGAGCGGTACCTACTACTCTTTCGCCTTTCTTAACACTCAAAGAACTAACAATACCATCCATTGGTGCAAGTATAGAAGTACGAGCTAAATCTTTTTCGGCTCTAGCTAATTGAGCTCTTACGCCCTGAATTTGAGCTTCTCCACTTTTGATAGATTCTTTTGCTCCGTTGTAGTTTGATTCAGCAGATCTAAAAGTTTGTTCTGTTTGCTCATACTCTGATCTTGAAACAATTTTATCTGCAAATAATTTCTTGTAACGCTCATTGGTTGCTTTCGCATTTTCATAAACCGTTTTCAAGCCACTCAAGTTTGCTTTCACATTCTCGTATTGTGCCTTTACTTGATTTACACTAGCAGTAACTTGGTCTCTTTGTGAAGAATAAATATCTGCATAGATTTTAGCAAGAAGTTGACCTTTTTTAACACTATCCCCTTCTTCTATAAAAAGGTTTACGATTTCTCCAGAAATATCTGGACTAACTTTTACTTCAATTTCAGGATAAACCTTACCACTAGCATTTACAGATTCTGTAATGGTTCTTAATTGTACTTTTTCGGTAGTTACTTCAGTACCTTCTTCTTTACCAATTACTCCTGCCTTCTTAAGGCCAATTAATAAAGCAATAACTGCAATTACACTTACCGAAATCCAAATGAGCTTCTTATTCATTGTCTTTTATTTTCAATTTTTCTAATAGTATTATAACGATAAATTCTCTCCTTTGTAAAACTCCAATAATTTGATTCTAAAAACATACTCATATTGAGCAGATTTAAAATTTACTTTCGCTTTTAAGAAATTATTTTGATTGTTTAATAATTCAATTGTTCCCAATAAACCTAATTCATATCTTTTTGTTGCAAAAGAATACGCTTTCTCTGCAGAAGTCATTGCTTTTTGTGTAGCATTTAATTTATTTAATGCTACTACCGCATTAGTATATGCCGAGAAGATATCTTGCTTTAATTTTCTTTGTGTATTCTCTTCTTGTAATGAAGCAGATCTAAAGTTTAGTTTTGCTTGTTGATAAGAGATTTTAGATTGTCCTGCATTAAAGATGGGAATATTTAATTGAAAACCTAAACTCTGTCCGAAGTTGTTGTTTACTTGATTGCCCCAGCCATTCCATATATTACCCCAATTCCTAGTTCCGCTAGTTGTAGTGAATACAGGGCTTTGAACATAATACTTACTATTATTGACTGTTACATATGGAGACAAAGCTGTTGGAGTACTATAGCCACTAAATTCATATCCGCTTATATATTTAAACTGATTAGAGAAGTTAGAGCTTAAAGAATATCCAAAGCTAAGTGTTGGATAAAAGTTAGCTTTTGCGGCCTTCACATTTTTCTCTGCTGCTTTCACTCTAAAATTAGCCGCCTTTACGTTAGGTAAATTTTGTGATGCTACACTAAAAACATATTCTGGCTGTAAATCTGCGAAGTTTTGCAATTTGATTTGTTCCACTGGCTGAACCACTACATCGAAAGGTTTTGCAGCATCTAAATTCAATAAAGCTTTCAAGCTTAATTTGCTTTGCTCAACATTAGAGATTGCAGAAATAAAATTACTACTATCGTTAGCTAATTGAGTTTCTAATTCTAACAAGTTAATTTCAGGCAATAACCCTACATCTACTCTTTTCTTTGTGGCAATTAATTGCTCTTTTGTTTGAGAAATTTGAATTTTTGCAATTTCAGTTTGCTCAATGGCAGAAAGTATTTGCAAATAGAAGGTAGCTACATTTAATGAAATATCGTTTGCAGCATTTTGCATATCTGCTAAACTAGCCTGCCAACTATAATCTGTAGCATTGGCACTATTTCTTAATTTACCTGCATTAAATATTTGGACTCCACCATTTAAACCAAAGTTATTATACAAAAACTGGGTATTAGTAAAGCCATTGGTTGTAGGATCAATTGAACGACCCAATCTTAAGCCCATTCCTGAGCTACCAGACAAAGAAGGCAATTGACTATTTTTAGCTAAATCTGCCTGTAATTTCGCCAAACGAGATTGAACATCTGCTTGTTGAACTGAAATATTATGCTGAACCGCATATTCCACACAGGTTTTAAGATCCCATTTCTCTGGTTCTTGGGCAATCACACCTACACTAAGGCTGATCATTAATAAAGAAAGTATATATCTCATTTTACTCATATGAATGTTGACTAACAAAAAAGCTCATTTGCTTACACAAAAGTAACCTAATACTTCAAAGCTTTCTAATTATTAGACAAGTGGAGCCAAAAAAGGGTTAAATGGCCTTTTTTTGATGATAAAAAACACGATATATACCTAAAACCAATGCTAAAAGCACAATAGCTGTTAAAGCAGAGTATGGTTTATCAACAACTACAGCAATGGCTACCATAAAATAAGCCATTACAAAAATTACACATAAAATTGGGGTCCATCTTTTAAGTACTCCAGTAACAGAGTCGTCCCCTTGTTTCTTTTTCCTTAATAGTAGTAAAGTGGCCGCCGAAGTACTCATCCCCATACAATCTAAAAAGATGCTAAAACTTAGCACATCATCTACTCCCTTTCCAAAAAAAGTAATCAAAGCGGTAGTAATCGCAAATATGGTTAACCCTGGAACCAATGCTCCAGTTCTTGGATGAGTTGTCTGAAATAATTTAGGCAATACCCCATCTTCACTCATTGCAAACATTACTCTTGGATTACTCATTAAAATAACATTTACATAAGCAAGCACACTTAATACCATCGCAAAATCAAAAACCTTTGCTCCAAATTTTCCAAACCATGCTTCAAATAATAAAGAACCAATTGCGTTCGCATTTTTCATCGAATCAAACCCTATCACTTTTACATAAGTATAATTAATAGCTAAGTATAAAAACAACACAATAAAAATACCAAATACAATACCTCTTTGCATAGTTTTTGGATTCGCTATTTCTGAACCAAAATTAATTGTTTGTTGATATCCCCCATAAGTAAAGAAAACAGACACTAAACTAACTAGTAATAATAGAGCGCCATTAGTTCCATCATAGACATAGAGCTTACCTTCATTATAACCATGTGGAGGAACACTAACTCCTTTAAATAAAGAAGAAATTAATAAAATAATCAAACTGATTTTTACCACCATCAATACATTCTGAGTTCTGCTACTAGTTTTTAATCCTAACAGATTCACAAAATAAAATAAGCCAACAGAAGAAGTGGCTATACCTATATTAAACAAAGTACTTGAAGGTCTTCCAAATAATAAATCACTAACATAGTCTGCACCAATCAATGCCACAACCGCTAAGGATGCTGCATTACTAATTAAAATCAAGACATTAATGGTGAAGCCTACTGCAGGATGATAACAATGTGCAAATACTTTATAATAACCACCCATTACAGGTAATCTTTGTCCAATTTCGGCATAGGTTAAAGCACCAAACAAAGCAATAATACCTCCAATAGTCCATGCACTAAAAAATATCAATGGCGTTCCAGATTTTGCAGCTATAGTTGCAGGTGTTTTAAAAATACCCATCCCAATAACCAAGCTTACCACAATCATGGTTAAACTAAAAAAATTAATGCCTTGTTTTTCTTTCATCCTATATATGTTAAGTATAAATATATTAAAACTATTCTAGTTTTCAACAAGGGGTTAATAAATATAAAAATAAGGGCAATAAATATTATCTAAGTTTGTGTTGATTAGGTTCATAAAAATGATTAAAAGGGAATCCCGTTAAACCCGGGAGCTATTCCCGTAGCTGTAAGTTCTATGCTATAAGCAATCGTTGCAAAATCCACTGAAGCAATTTGGGAAGGATGCAATGTTAAGAACGAGCCAGAAGACCTGCCTAATTAAAATAACCAAAAGCTTTCGGGTAAAAAGCAAGGATTTGTAAAAGAATTCTCTTCTATCAGGAAGCTCATTGTTAACTCAAAAAACAAAACAATGAGCCAAAAAATTATCAAGCTCTTAGTGGTATTACTTACCACAAACTCCATTGCTTTTTCGCAGAGCAAGGATAGTCTTTCATCCAACAACACTTTAAATGAAGTGATTGTAACCGCGAATAAGATTGAGCAAAAACAAAGTACAACAGGAAAAGTAGTGACTATTATTTCTGCAGCTCAATTAGATGCGCAATCCGGAAAAACAATTGCACAAGTTTTAAATGAACAAGCAGGTCTTCAACTACCTGGTAGTTTAAGTAATCTAGGAACCGTGCCAAGTATTTATATGCGCGGCGCATCCAGTGGTAGAACACTTATTTTAATAGATGGAGCACCTGTAGGTGACCCATCTATGATTAGTAACGAATTTGATTTAAACCTCATTCCGCTGAACCAAATAGAAAGAATTGAAATTCTTAAAGGTTCCCAGTCTACCATGTATGGTTCTGACGCGATTGGGGGAGTGATCAATATTATTACCAAGAAAAAAACAAGTTCTTGGTTGACAGGCGGATTAAGTTATGGCACTTATGGCAATAAGAAAAGTAATTTCCAGATAAATGGTAGTTCAAAAAAAATAAATTATTTAGTTGGTTGGGACAATCAACAAGCTGATGGTTTTTCTTCTGCTTACGATTTAAATAAGACCAACACATTTGACAAAGATGGATATAAGAATAATAGTTTGTTTGCTAAACTACAGTATGATATAAATCCCCACTGGAATGCTCAATTGACCACTAAAAAAACATCTTATAGCGCAGATATTGACTATGGTGCTTTTAAAGACGATAAGGACAATCGCTTTAATAATGCTACAACAATGTCAGGTTTAATAATAAAATATAAAAAAGAACAAGCTTCTTTTCAATTTCAATACCAATACACTACTCAGGATAGAAGTTATTTGAATGATAGCAATGATAGACAATATTTAATATACGAAAACAACCAATACAAGGGCAGCACTCATTTTGCTGATATGTTTTATTCAAATCAATTAGCTAAAAATATACAATGGATAATTGGTTCCGACTTTAGATATGGATCTTATAATCAAACATATGAAAGTATTAGTGACTGGGGGCCTTATAATGAGCATTTCAAAGATACTTTCCAATTTCAAAACGCATTATACGGATCTCTATTAATCAATAATACATCCAAAGCATTTTTACTTGAGCTAGGAACTCGTTTTAATAATCATTCAAGATATGGTTCTAATCAAACTTTCACCATCAGCCCTTCATATTTAATATCAAAAAACTGGAGAGCTATTGCAAATCTGTCTAGCGGATTCAAAGCACCTTCATTGTATCAGATAAGCTACAACGATCAACTAAAAGCAGAAACTTCTATTAATTCAGAAATAGGTTTAGAGTATAACTCTCAACCCTTATATGCAAGAGCCGTATTTTTTAATAGACAAATTAACAACGGCATTGATTATAATTATATAGACTTCAATTTCTTTAATTTTATTAAGCAAAATGTCAATGGTCTAGAATTAGAATTAACCCATCGCATTAATAGTAAAAATCAATTTAGCATTAATTACACTTTATTAAATGGTAAAGAAACTAATCAAAACAGAATAACCAATGCAGATACCATTACATATAATTATCTATTGAAAAGACCTAAACATGTTTTTAACTTTCAATACCAAGTAAAATTAGATAATAAATGGGATGCTCAATTAACTGCGCGATATATCAGTAAGAGATTTGATGTTGGAGGATATGGTACCGCAGATGTAGTATTAGATTACTATACATTACTGAACGCTCATTTAAGCTACCAATATAGTAAGCGTTTTCAATTATATGCAGATGCTCAAAATATATTAAATGATCATTTTCAAGAAATCAATGGATATAATACAATGGGTCGAACTATACAGATTGGTATTGTTTGGCGTTAAATAGCCTAAATTGCAATGTTTAGTAAATAAAAAAAGCTTTGTATCTTCATACAAAGCTTTTTTTATGCAATTTCAATTTGACCAACTACTTACTGTCATCTTTACTTTATTTGCTGTAATAGATATTGTAGGATCTATTCCATTATTGATTTCTATGAAAGAAAAAGTTGGGAAGATTAAATCCATGCAGGTAACCCTTATATCCGGTGGATTAATGATTGCCTTTATGTTTCTTGGAAAACCATTTCTAAAAATACTAGGACTAGATGTAAAATCATTTGCGGTAGGCGGTTCTATCGTTATCTTCTTATTGGGCCTTGAAATGGTCCTAGGTCACGAGATTTTTAAAGGAGACAAAAATGGCCATACTGGATCTGTTGTACCTATTGCCTTCCCTATTATTGCAGGTAGTGGAACTTTAACTACGATTATGTCTCTAAAAGCCAACTTTGAAGAAATATATATACTAGCTGGAATTTTAGTGAATCTAGTAATTATTTTTATTGTCTTAAAGTCTTTAAACTTTATAGAACGCCTGCTAGGGCCCGGAGGCCTACTAGCAGTGCGTAAATTTTTTGGTGTAATCCTTCTAGCAATTGCTGTAAAAATATTCTCCAGCAATGTGGGTGCTTTAAGACGCTAGAAATTTACTTTACAACTTAAAATATAATTTCTACCAACAGCAGAAATTCCACTTGCGAAATATCTATAATTTAGATCGGTAATATTTTCAACACCTACCCCAATTGTTAAATCTTTGGTTGGTGTAAACTGTGATATAAAATTAAAGGTCATCCAACTCGGCATGCCATCTTTAGTAGCATATATCTCATTGTCTTCACCATTTAAATTATAATCAGCAATTCTTTTCCAACTATTGAATACACTATATAATTCTGCATTCCATTTTTTATCTGTATGCTTCACACCAAATCTACCATATGCTGGAGGGATATGATCCAAAGGCATTTCTTTGGTTCCATTATTATAGGTTCCTTTAGTATATGTATAGGTAGCATTCAATTCTGTATTTTGCAATAATCTAACTCGACCATTTACATTAAAACCATATAAATTCGCTTTAGCTTTATTTTGAGTAGCATACACATCACTCAAAACTCCTTGATAAGAAATTTTAGCTTGTCCGTTCCATGTATACTTGTCAGCTACCAATGCATTATGAAACAAAGTATAGAAAACACTTGCTCCTAAAGAATAAGCAGCAGTATTTTTTGAAATAGTCCATTCTGTATTATAAGTATACTCTGGTTTTAAATCTTTATTAGGTACAACCACATAACCTGTCTTGGTATCAAACACTTTTGTCAAATCGTCAATATTGGGGGCTCTAAAACCACTGCTAATGCCTAAAGAAGTTCTAAATCCTTCATCACCATTATAAGCAATACCTAAATTGCCAGTTAAAGCAGCATTATTTTGTTTTGCTTCTGTAAATGGAAAATGCATTAAGGCTGTGTCTTTAAACTGAGCATTTAATTGAACTAAATTAAATCTTAATCCGTCATTCAATACCCAATGCTGATCCAAATGTTTTGTATGTTGCAAATAGATTGCCTGATACGCCATATTAGTTGGACCATCACTATAACGAGTTGTAATAGCGCTATTAGCTAAAGTCGCAATATTGGTTCTATGTGCTGTTGAGTTAACAATATTATAATAAGTCTCCATACCAAAATGAATTTCTCCATTTTTGTCTTTATGTAATAAATCGGCGTTTAACCCAATAATATCTACTTGCTCTACTCTAAAATCTTTATTATTAGAACCATATTTTCTACTAATTCTGCTTTCTTCTAAATGTTGGTAATTTGAGTTAACAGTAAGTTCTTGAAAATATCCTTTTAATGCTGTCTTATTCAATTTATAAGAAACCATATTACGGACTTGAGGTCCATAATACCACTCAGCATATACAGGCAAACCTTTACTAGTTTCTGTCAAACGATCGTATCTATTAATATTAGAAGAATTAGATAATTGAATATTTAATAAATGTTCTGTTGTGGAAGAAGGTTTATAGAGTATTTTTTGCATAAAATCCTGTTGCGTATACTCTGTTGTTTTTTGGATATTGATATTTGAACGATTATTATTTATAATATCAACTCCATTTTCTGTACTTACATAAAACAATCTTTTTCCAAAATCAGGATATGCAGATAACCTTTGATTTCCTTGACGCAAATCACCAAAAACACTATTGGTAAAAGAAGTCACAAAAGCCCATTTATTATTTGCAATATTTAAATCGATATGTTGTCGATTCTCATTTTGTCCATTTGCATATCTATAAACTACATTGCCGTTTGTCTTCCATCTAGAACTACTATTTAATTGAGGAGTTTTAGTGAACATATTTACCACCCCTCCCAAAGCATCGGATCCGTACATTGTAGAGCTTGGACCATAGTTAATCTCTATTCTTTCTAAACTCATATTATCAACAGTGATAATATTCTGTAAATGACCGGCTCTGAAAATAGCACTATTCATTCTTACTCCATCCACTAATAATAAAATCCTGCTAGCTTCAAAACCTCTAATTACAGGACTACCCCCACCCAATTGACTCTTTTGAACAAAAACTTGCCCAGAAGCTGTCAAAATATCTCCAGTATTAGATTGTTGTTGTATTAATTGCTTGTCTGTAATAAGCCCAACTGTTTGTATTATATTTTTTGAAAGTGTTGGAAACTTATTGGCATATACCGTTACATCTTGTAAAGACTTAGCAGAATCTTGTTGTGCCCTTAAGTTTAAACTACCCACAATAAATAAAAATGCTAAAAAATATTTTTGCATATTTAATTTTTGAAATGTTACATAATTACACAATAGTCAATAAAACTATTGTTTGGTTGTTCAAGTAAAAATTAAATAGCTTCTGGTGGCGGAGTAAATTTTATCAAGCTTCTATTGTATAAACAAGTTTTGTGAATGCCATACTTTTTTGATATTGGCAATACTACAAAATCATGCTTTTGATTATCAGAGATAATAAATATTAAATGAATTCTAGATAACTTATAACGAGTCCCATTTTTTATGGGTGTGTTTTTATTGGCCACAATTGCTGCCTCCTCTTCATCAGAAACTGCAATTAATTCCCATCCTTTTGACGATTTTTTCAAAGAAATAATATCATAGAACATTCCATTATAACTAAACTCCCTTCCCTCTTCTTCCCAATTATACCCCTCTGGAAGATTATTTTTGTCGTTAATGAAGAGCCTGATTGTATGATTTTCGTCTTGTGATTCCAGCTTATCCGAATCCGAATCTTCTATTTTAGTGAAAACCGCTTGTTCATGAAGCTTCTCTTCAACCCAATAAAAATAACTTATACTACTTGCCGATAACAACAATGCAGTCAAACAAAATATGGCGAAGGCTTTTTTCAAGAAAACTAAGATACTAAATCTTCTATTATTATGTGTAATCATTTAAAGAGTACCTTTGTACAAATACCCTACTATGAAAAAGCATATCATTATCGCAGTAGATTTAAGTGAAGCCAATGCCGCAATCTTAAAAGAAGCCTTTTCTTTTGCAAATCACATGCAAGCTAAGGTTAGATTAGTTTCCATTATTAGTATGTATGTTGACTACTTACACTCTGACATGTCTTTAATGCCTACACAATGGGAAGAAATTTATGAAGCGCAACAAAAACATACAGAAAAAGAACTTTCAAAAATTAAAGCATCTAATCATCAATTAGAAATAGATATTTATACTGCTATAGGAAATCCCAAATATGATATTATTACCTATGCAGAAGAAACCAAAGCAGACTATATTGTCATGGGCACACATGGTAGAACTGGTTTATCTCATTTAATGCTTGGAAGTACTGCCGAGTATATTGTTAGGCATTCCTCTATCCCAGTATTAATTATTCCTCAAAAAAAATAAAACCATCCTCATTGAACACTAATTCCAAAAAGCTATTTGCCACATTCATTTTAATGCTATGTTGTTTCTTTAATAGCAATGCTCAACTTCAACTAGATAGTGCTAAACATAAAAAAAATATATTCACTTTAGCGTTTTACAAACAACCAGGGAAAGACTCTATGGTTGACTTTGTAGACGGAGTATATCGTATTCTAAAAATAAATAAAGATAGATCCGAAGGCGAATCTATTACAAAGCCTCAATTATCTTTTATTCCAGCAGTTGAATACAGCTTGGTTACAAAATTAGCAGCCTCATTTAATGCTAGTTATATTAAACCAAGCAAATACAATGCAACAAAGAATTCTACCTATTCTACCGAAATAAAAATTACTCAGAATAAACAAATTATAAGTCAGTTTTTAAGCAATATTTGGCTAAAAGAAAATGAGTACAATATCAATACAAATTGGTCTTATTTAAAATTTCCTCAAAAAGACTTTGGATTAGGAACTAGTAATAATCAGTTGACTCGTTTTGATGAAATTGATTATTCCTATCTAAAACTTCATCAGTCCATTGTAAAAAGAATTGCGCCAAATTGGTATGTTGGTCCTGGATTGAATATCGATTATCATTGGAATATCTCAGACAGTTCTACTATGAATAAACCCGTGTACGGATTTAAACAATATGGACAAACTAAGACATCCAATTCAACAGGTATCACTTTTGATTTGCTATATGATAGTAGAATAAGTATTGTCAATCCAATCACTTCATCAGCCTATTTCAATCTTTCCTATAGATCTAATTTAAAATTTCTAGGAAGCGACTATGCATTACAAAGCATTACTATAGATGCAAGAAAATATATTCCTTTTCCAAAGTATAGTAAAAACATGATGAGTTTTTGGACATACAATGTGATTACTTTAAGCGGCAAAGCACCTTATTTAGATATTCCTTATACCGCATCTGATAGAAATTTAAATACTGGTAGAGGCTTTATTCAGGGTAGATTTAGAGGAGAAAAATTATTCTTTGCAGAATCTGAATATAGATTTGGCATCACAGAGAATGGATTTTTAGGTGCAGTGGTTTTTGCTAATATGCATTCTGTTTCTGAACCCTTAGCAAAAGGCTTTCAGCAAGTTAAAGCGGGATATGGTGCAGGTATTAGGATTAAGTTAAACAAGCATTCCAATACCAATGTAGCCATTGATTATGCTTTTGGCCAAGGCGGTTCTCATGGAATCTTTATGAATCTAGGAGAGGTATTTTAATTGAAAAATTAGTTGCACGGGGCTGCCAACCTTTTTTTTCAAAATAGGTTCGCGGGGCTGCCAACCTTTTTTTTTCAAAATAGGTTCGCGGGGCTGCCAACCTTTTTTTTCAAAATAGGTTAGCGGGGCTGCCAACTCTCGCTTCGCTCAAGTTGTCTGCCCAAAATATCGGACTAACTCAAACTTTTTCATTCTCAACCTTCGGTTGATAATAGACATATTTACTCAATCACAAAATCAAGCGAGCTTGTTTTGTTCTTTCGCAAACATGTCTTTTCAACTTCGTTGAAAAAAGCTTGTGGCCTCGCCGGGGATCGAACCTGGATTTAGAGCTTCGGAAACTCTTGTACTAACCATTGTACGACAAGGCCTAATGAATCTGTATTTATTTGCACCGCAAGCAAACTCGAATAGCAGTATACAAAAATAGCTTTGTTGGTAATGTACTCATGATTTGAATATCATCTAAAACACTAGAGGTATTTGATAAGAACCTAAATACGGTTGCCGCTTTATTTTTCGCAAATATGCGGGTAAATATTTCCGCACCACTCATCTTACTGTTAAATAGTATTTCTAATAAAACTGCATCGTAAAAATGATGCCTAGTTTTTTTCAAAATAGCATTGGGTGCTTTATTATTTTTTAATGAATCAACGATTTGCTTGGCCTGTAATTGAATAAACTTAAATGCATAACCAGTACTAGCCTTAACCGCTCCACCATTCGTCCCTATAGGAATTATTGAATGACCGAGATTCTCAGAAAATCTATTCTGGGTCATTGGTATAGCCCCAAATTCTTGGTGCAATAATTTATATACTTGATTAGTATAGTTGTCTTGCAAATAAGCAGTTAGCTGCTGATCATAAACATCTGAGCTTAGCACTTCTTTTGAAAAAACGGTATACTCAAACAAGGCCTTCGTTTCAGAAATAGGTAGTACATACATAAATGCAGTAGCATTTTGCTGGTCAACATTAAAATCCATTAACCTTGCTGTAGCGGTATCAAAAACTGGATTATCAAACTCAATAGTAACCCCTTTAAAATGCTGCCATAAGAAAGGCATAGCAGGCATTTCTGCAGAGTACTTATTTAAAACTTGAATACTGTCATTGTTTTCAAAAACAGGATCATATTGAAGTAAACTAGAAAAAATATACTTTGCGCTAGCCGCCCCTCCTTCCCAATGAACTACATTATCATTCATTGAAATAATAGTAGCTTCTTTCCAAACTATATTATGATTTAGTTTGGCTGTAGATATAATGCTTTCGTAAAAACGAAAACCTTCAATCATTTTATAAGTAAAAGGAGCTGTAGACAGCATTGTGTTTTGCTGATCTTTATGAATAGAAATAGTATTCCAAGATTTAGTCACCAGGTTTTCAAAATCAGCTGAATGCTCTTCCCAAAAACACCATGTTCTATCATTGGATTTTTCCAAACACTTATCTATTACCAAAATCTTCTTTTGGCTTAAAATAGCATCTTGATGTAGATAATGAAGCAATGAAAGGCCAGCACAACCAGCTCCTGCAATAATATAATCGTAATTATCCATTATTTTGCAACATCTCGTCTCTTCTAACTTTATCCCAATATTTCTTCGCAACAAATAGCATACCAAAGCTTTCTCCATCTTCTTTGTATAAATGCTTATGGTGCATCTTATGCGCCCATCTTATTGCTTTGATATATCTATTGTTAGAACGAGAAAACCATTTGATTCTTTGATGAATAATTACTTCATGAAATAAGAAATAAGCAAAACCATACATGGCAATACCAGCACCTATTGCTGCCACCCATAATGGACCACCCATTATAGTTCCATAAAAAATACAAGTCATACTAGGAATAGCAAAAATTAGGAAAAATGCATCATTCTTTTCTAATACATGACCTGTGGGTTGATGATGGTCTTCATGTAAAACCCATAAAAAACCATGCATTACATATTTATGTGTTAACCATGTTATACCCTCCATAATAAAAAACGTCGCCAACATTACTGCTACAAATAACATATATATAAATTTAATTTTTATAAAAAATTCAACTGACTTCTCAACTTAGCTTTTGCTAGAATAAAAACTTTACCATAATCTGGTATTCTTATCCTTGTTTTTAATATTGCATGGTGCTTGGTTTTCTTAATCTTCTTGAATAAAGAATAATAATATTTATAAGCCACATAAACACCAAATCTGCATTGCAAAGGTAAAGATTTAATACCTTCTAATGCATTGTCAAAATCGTTTTGTATATCTGCCTCAATCGCTAATTTATCTTTTTCCGTAAACTGATTAAAATCACAATTAGGGAAATACACTCTTTCCAATCCCTCGAAATCTGCTTTGATATCTCTTAAGAAATTTACTTTTTGAAATGCTGCACCAAGGCTTTGAGCAGCAGGCTTTAGTTGTTCATATTGTGCTAAATCTCCCTTACAGAAAATATATAAACACATTAAACCAACTACTTCAGCACTTCCGTATATATACTTTTGATAAGAAGCTTCGTCATGAGCATGTTGGCTTAAATCCATTTCCATACTATATAAAAAAGCCTCTAATAATTGTGGATCAATATTGAATTGATGATAAGTTAATTGTAAACGATGTAGAATTGGATTTAAGCTAATCTTTTGTTCTAAAGCTAAATAAGTATCTTTTTTAAATTGGTCAAATAATACCTTTTTATCATAATCATGAAAAGTATCTACAATTTCATCTGCAAATCTTACAAAGCCATAGATATCATATATAGGCTGCCTTAAATCCTTGTGCAATAATTTAATTGCAGACGAAAAGCTGGAACTATACTCAAGCGTAGTATGTTTACTACTTAAAGCAGTTACTTCGTTATATAATTGAAAAGATGACATCTATTTATTAAAATTTTTATCAATTAAATTAGCAACCACTTCGCCACTGATTAAACTAGGTGGTACACCTGGTCCAGGAACCGTTAATTGACCGGTGTAATATAAGTTATTTACTTTTTTACTTTTACAAGAAGGCTTCAAATTTGCTGTTTGTAACAAAGTATTGGCAAGGCCATAAGCATTGCCTTTAAAAGAATGATAGTCTGATTTAAAATCACTTACCGAGAAAGATCTCTTATAAACTATTGATTCCATGATAGATACACCCCATTTAGCTTCTAATCTGCTAATTAAATCTACAAAATACTTTTCTCTAACTGCTTCCGTATCTCCTTCCAAGCCTGCAGCAATTGGAATCAATAAAAATAAATTTTCACATCCTTCTGGCGCCACGGTTGGATCTGTTGTAGATGGAACAGAAGCATAAAATAATGGATGACTTGGCCATTTAGGATCTTCATAAATTTCTTTACCATGCACTCCGAAATCGGTATCAAAAAATAAAGAGTGATGGGTTACTCCAGGAATTTTTTTATTTAGCCCAACATAAAACAGTAATGAACTTGGTGCCATTACTCTAGAATCCCAATATTTTTTTGAGTATGATTGGTTTTCAGGCGTGAGTAAAACAGTTTCAATATGATGATAATCTCCAGCACCCACTACTATATCAAAATCGTAGGAATTTTTTTCTTTTGTTGCAACCACATTAGTAATTGCTTTAGTGGCTTTCCCATTGACTACTTCTATACTAGTAACTTCTTCTCCTAATTTAAATTCTACTCCCAAAGAAACAGCCAAATCATACATACCTTGCACAATACTATACATACCATACTCAGGATACCATGTACCTCCTTTAATATCTGCATAGTTCATCAAACTATATAAAGCTGGTGTATGTTCTGGAAGTGCTCCTAAAAACAAAACAGGAAATTCCATTAAAAACTGAATGTAAGGATGCTTGAAATATTTGGCTATATGTTTTTTCATAGACTGAAAAACATCCAACTTAAATACTCCCTTGAATAAATCAAAATCGATTAACTCTGTGATGGATTGTCCAGGTTGATGCACTAATTTTCCTACACCTACTTCATACTTAAATTTAGCTTCAGCCATAAAGCCATCCAAAGCCTTAGCAGCACCGGGTTCTATAGATTCTAATAAATTTTGTAAGGCTTCGTAATTAGCTGGAATATCCCATGCAGCTTTTTCAAAATATACCCTGTAAGAAGGATCTAATCTTTGTAACTTGTAAAAATCGGATACTTTTTTTCCAAATAGGGAGAAGTATCTTTCAAATGTATCTGGCATCCAATACCAACTTGGACCCATATCAAAAACAAACCCATCTACTTCAAATTTTCTCGCACGCCCGCCTGGTAATGTGTTTTTTTCTACAACGGTAACCTGCCAACCTTTTTGAGCCAAAAAACTTGCTGCTGACAATCCAGCAAATCCCGCACCAATTACCAATACTTTTTTTGAATTCGAGGGCATTAATTTAATAACGTTGAATCTTTTGTTTTAAAATCTTTCTGGCAAAGTGAATTCTACTTTTAATGGTACCCAATGGCTCATTTAAAGCATCAGCAATTTCATTATACTTGTACCCTTCATAATATAACTGGAAAGGAGTTCTGAATAAATCAGGCAAGTCATAAATCAATTGATTCACTTCCCTCAAATTTAAGTTAGTTATTGCATCATTTACTACTTTATTATTTGTTTGATCAATTAAATAATCATTAGGACTATTATCCAATACAGTAGATTGTTTTGCTTTCTTACGATAATCATTGATGAAAATATTACGCATGATAGTATACAACCATGCTTTAATATTGGTTCCTACATTGTATTTGTCCTTATTGGATATGGCTCTGTACAGGGTTTCTTGATACAAGTCTTTTGCAGACTCGTGATCCTTTGTCAAATTGATCGCAAAGGGGCGTAAAAACTCTGAATTTTCACTAAGAAACAAGGTAAATTCTGCTGTAGACATACAAATTTGTTTAATCTTTGAAAATTAAAGTTAAACAGAAAATATATACTGACAATCATTTTTGTTTAATTTTTTATAAAAAAGTTTAAACAAATGACTAAAACCGACTTAATTAATTGATAATCAAATACTTTCAAGAAAAGTAATCGTCTCTGCAAGGGTGCGCTTCAGTTGGATATTACCAGCAATTTGACCCTTATAGGCCTGCGCTAATTGACCAGATATAACAATTGGGATATGTTTACTTACCTCTGCCAATTGTTCAAAAAACTTATTGATTTTGAAATTTCTAGCAGGAGAAGTTAAGTGACAATATAAATAATCCACTTTATGAAATTCTGATAGATACTTTAGATCTACCATTGGCACATTCGTGCCTAAATAATCTACAAATATGCCTCTTTGCTTTAGTAAAAAAGAAACATATAATAATCCTATCTCATGGTATTCCCCTTCTGGCATGAATAAAACAATACGCTTAGAATATTGAAGCACTGGAGGTAATTTCTCTATTCCTAAAATTATCTTTTGTCTTATCAAATTGGTTGCTAGATGCTCTTGTGCAGGATTGATATGATTGGTTACCCAAAGAATACCCACTCTTTCCATGAAAGGGAAAATAATTTCAATGATAGTTTTTTCAATCCCCTTCTGTCCAATATACGTATCTATCTGTCTTTCGAAATTGGCCATATTCAATGAGACCATTTCTTTGATCAAGGCATTGACTACTCTTTCTTTTTGAGCGTCAATTTGATTCAAACTTAAGATCTTCTCTTCCATTTGATCAGAGGACATCTTATCAATATGAGAGATTTTGAACCCGTATTTATTTAATAAGGAAACGTTTAGAATAGTCTTTAATTCGTCGCTGGAATAGGTACGAATATTCGTCTCAGTACGCTGAGGTTGAAGAAATTGATAACGTTGCTCCCAAATGCGAATAGTATGCGCTTTGATGCCCGAAATTTTCTCTAAATCCTTGATAGTATATGATGACATACACTAAAAACAACAAAATATCAGAAAGGTTCAGTCTAAAACTACTTTTTTAGGCCTCTTAGGTATTCTCCATAGCCACTTTTAGCATATTTATCAGCTAAAACCAATAGTTGTGCCTTATCTATAAAGCCCATTCTATAGGCTACTTCTTCGATACAACCTATTTTTTGGCTTTGACGCTTCTCAATTACTCTCACAAATTCACAAGCATCCGCCAATGATTCAAAAGTACCTGTATCCAACCAAGCGGTACCACGGTTCATGATACCTACCTGTAATTGTTTACGCTCTAGGTAAATTTTATTGACATCTGTGATCTCGTATTCTCCTCTTGGTGATGCAGGAATATTCTTGGCAATTTCTACTACTTGATTATCGTAAAAATACAAACCTGGTACTGCGTAATTTGATTTAGGCGCTTTAGGTTTTTCTTCTAATGATAAGGCATTGTTATTGGCATCAAACTCTACCACACCATAACGCTCAGGATCGTTTACTTCATAAGCAAACACCGCAGCACCATTTACATCATTAAATGATTGCACTAGTTTACTAAATCCCGCACCATAAAAAATATTATCACCTAATACTAAAGCCACTTTATCTTTTCCAATAAAATCTGCACCAATCACAAATGCTTGTGCTAACCCATTCGGTACTGCTTGTACAGCATAACTAAAAGAACATCCTATTTCAGAACCATCTCCCAATAATCTTTTGAATTGATCATTGTCTTCGGGTGTAGTAATAATCAATACTTCTTTAATACCTGCTAACATTAGAACAGACAAAGGATAATAAATCATGGGCTTATCATAGATAGGCATTAACTGCTTACTGATTCCCTTGGTAATAGGATACAATCTTGTACCTGAACCGCCTGCTAATATTATTCCCTTCATCTGAAAGTTTTTTTATTTTGCTAATGAATTATAAAGAAGCCGCATATTCCGCGAAGCTTCCTAATGTTTTGTCTTTTTCTGATAAGATAATTTCACTCTCTGCTAATCTCCAATCTATATTCAAGTCCTTATCGTTATACATAATACCTACTTCGTTACCTGGCTCATAAAACTTATCTACTTTATAAAAGAAAGTAGCTGCTTCGCTTAACACCACAAATCCATGCGCAAATCCTGCAGGTACAAAAAACTGCTTATGATTATCTGCAGTTAATTCAATGGCATAATGTTGACCAAAGCTTGGAGAACCTTTTCTTAAATCCACTGCAATATCCAACACTGCTCCTTCTAATACTCTTACCAATTTAGCCTGTGCAGATGCTCCACGCTGCATATGCAATCCTCTTAACACACCTTTGGTAGATCTAGATTGATTGTCTTGCACAAATTCAATGTCTAATCCAGATGCGGCTTTAAAGTCTCTTTGGTTATAGGTTTCAATAAAATAACCTCTGGCATCACCATGCACTTTCTCATGAATGATAAAACAATCTTTTAAGGGGGTTTGCTCTATAGTCATTATCTGTTGCTGTACATTTCGTTATAGTATTTTTGATAAGAACCACTGGTTACATTCTCTAACCAAGGACCATTACTTAAATACCAATCTATCGTTGCAGCCAACCCTTGTTCAAAAGTAACAGAAGGTGTCCAACCTAATTCTTTATTCAATTTAGTCGCGTCAATCGCATAGCGTCTGTCGTGACCTGGTCTATCTTTCACATAAGTAATCAACTGCTCACTCTCACCTTTTGCTCTACCCAATTTCTCATCCATTTGAGTACATAATAATTTCACTAAATCAATATTCGTCCATTCGTTGAATCCTCCAATATTATAAGTGTCTGCACGCTTTCCTTGATGGAATACTAAATCAATCGCTCTTGCATGATCAATTACATACAACCAATCTCTTGTATATAAACCATCACCATACACTGGCAATGCTTTTTTATTGATGATATTATGTATGAATAATGGAATCAATTTTTCTGGGAAATGATTAGGACCATAATTGTTAGAACAATTAGATACCACGGTTGGTAAATGATAAGTTTCTCCGTATGCTCTTACAAAATGATCACTCGCTGCTTTACTTGCAGAGTATGGAGAATTAGGATCATAAGGAGTGGTCTCTGTAAACAAACCTTCTTTTCCTAAGCTTCCATATACTTCGTCAGTGGATACATGATAAAATAAATGATCTCGGTTTGCATCCCAAGATCCATCATGTGCTTTCTCATAACTTAAATCGTTCTTCCAATATTCTTTCGCCGTATTCAATAAGTTCACTGTTCCAATCACATTCGTGTACACAAAATCCAAAGGAGAAACAATACTTCTGTCTACATGAGATTCTGCCGCCAAATGAATCACATCTGTAATAGCATGCTTTTCAAAAATGGCTTTTAAACTATCTGCCTCTAAAATATTGGCTTTGATAAAATGATAGTTTGGCGACTCCTCGATATCTTTTAAATTTTCTAAATTGCCTGCATAGGTTAATGCATCCAAATTAAAGATTTGATACTCAGGGTATTTAGTCACCATTAAACGCACCACATGGGACCCAATAAAACCCGCTCCTCCTGTAATTAAAATGTTCTTTTTCATCTGATTGTATAGGCGACAAAGATATAAATTCATTCATATATATTATAAAGTAATTTTATTACATTTGGATACCATGCAAACACAACGATATCAATCATTAGACGTATTCAGAGGGGCTACAGTTGCCCTAATGATTTTAGTGAATAATCCAGGCTCTTGGGGACATATTTTTAGCCCACTAGAACATGCCAATTGGCATGGTTTAACCCCTACCGATTTAGTATTCCCTTTTTTCTTGTTTGCAGTAGGTAATGCCATGTCTTTTGTGATGCCTAAATTGGCCCAAGGGACGGATGCTAATTTTTGGAAAAAAGTACTCAAAAGAACCTTGATGATTTTCGCGATAGGTCTTTTTTTAAATTGGAGTCCTTTTGTAAAATGGTCTGAAGGAGCACTCGTTTTTAAACAATGGGAGAATGTTCGAATATTGGGTGTTCTTCAAAGAATTGCTTTGTGTTATTTTTTTGGATCCGTTATAATTTACTACGGCAAATCAAAATGGGCATTGTATATAGGTGCAGTGATTTTATTACTGTATTGGTTATTAACTACTTTATTGGGTGCACCAGGTCATCCATATAGTTTGTCAGGATATTTTGGGAATGCCATTGATCAAAGCATATTGGGTGTAACGCATATTTATAAAGGCGAAGGAGTGCCTTTTGATCCAGAGGGATTAACAAGTACGCTACCAGCCATAGTTCAGGTAATCTTTGGTTTCTTAGTTGGTGAGTATATTCAAAACAAGGGAAAGAATTTTGAAATGCTATCTCAAGTTTTATTAACGGGTGTAATATTGGTATTAGCAGGATATATATGGGACTTCAGTTTCCCTATTAATAAAAAAATATGGACAAGTAGTTATGTAGTGTATACTTCAGGATTGGCCATGATAACATTGAGTATTTTTATTTACTTAATTGAATTTAAAAATGCTACGGGTAAATGGAGTTATTTTTTCGAAGTGTTTGGAAAAAACCCTTTATTCATTTTTGTATTGAGCGGTTTTTTACCAAGAGTCTTAGCCTTATTAAGATGGGAGGATCATGTAAATGAATTAGGCGAAAAAGTCTACACTTCAAGCCTACCATGGTTTTACGAACATATATGCAAGAATATTCATGCAGATTTAAGAATAGGTTCTTTACTATATGCTTTATGTTTTATTGCAGTAATGGCAAGCCTTGCCTATGTATTGGATAAGAAGAAAATTTATATTAAGGTTTAAATAAGCTGCTAGCTTTTTCTAAACTCTCTGGTTTCCCTACATCTAATAATATACCATCACTATGATCATAATAGTGTATAGCATAATGTTGTGCTAATTGCAAATACGCATCTATCATGGAAAATTTTCCTGTCAATTGAACTGCCTCAAAAAAAGATTGATGTACAATGTGAATACCACTAAAGGCTTTAGGAACAGCTGTGCTTTTATCTTTTAATGGATTAGCCCATTTTTCATCACCTGTTGTATTGTTTTTCCAACCACATAATGTACCTGCTGTATTGAAAATTAAATTCCTACTAGTTGTTCTATTAGTGACTGCCAAAGTAGCTACTAAATCTCCCTCAGCTTTGGTTTCAAAATTTTCATCAGCGGCAATCATTTTATCCAAAGGCAGGTCGGTTAAAATATCCGCATTCATTAAAATCCACCTCTCTTCTTCTTTAAAATAATTTTTAGCACGAACTAATCCTCCCCCTGTTTCTAATACCTCGTCTGTTTCATCAGAGATAGTTACTTCAGATCCCCATCCTTTATTTTCTTTTACAGCAGCAATAATTTGATCGGCGAAATGATGCACATTAACAACCACTTCATAGATGCCATATTGCTGAAGATATTCAATATTTCTCTGCAATAAAGACTTGTCATTCACCATGGCCAATGCCTTGGGATGATGATCTGTAAAAGGTTTTAACCTTGTACCCAAGCCTGCTGCTAGAATCATTGCTCTCATAGAAAAATTATTTTACCCAATTGTCTTTATTAGTATGAGATAAATGCACTTTTAATTTATACTTATTTCTTAAATGTCTAGCTGTCTGTTCTGCGGCAAAAACACTTCTATGTTGACCACCAGTACATCCAAAATTTATTTGTAAACTACTAAAGCCTCTTTTTAAATAATCCTCAACATTTATATCTACCAAATCCCAAACGCTATTTAAAAAAACATTCATTTTTGTTTTTTGTTCTAAAAAATCTTGTACAGGCTTATCTAACCCAGATAGTTTTTTATATTCATCAAATCTTCCTGGATTTAGAATTCCTCTCATATCAAAAACAAAGCCTCCTCCATTTTCTGTAGAATCTACAGGTATGCCTTTTTTATAACTAAAACTATGGATAGTAATTTCTAAAGCAGTATCCTCATTAGCAATAGGTGGTGTAAATCTTGCAATAACTTCATCTGACACCATCCATTGAAGAACAGAAGCAAACACCGGAGCATCTTGTTCTAAATGTGTTGTCGCTAAAAAGTTTTTTAAATTATTCAAACCCAAAGGGATGCTAGCTAAGAAATGTGCTTTTCTTTCAAACAAACCTCTAAAACCATAAGCGCCTAAAACTTGTAACAAACGTAATAACACAAAGCCATTATATTGTTTTTTGAATGCGGCTTCGTTTAGCTTATTCGGTAATAATTTATTTACTTCTTGAATATAATAATCTACTAATTGATCTTTCCACTCTTGAGTCAATTCTGCTTTTGCTTGCCATAATAAAGAAGCAACATCGTAACTTAATCCACCTTGCATACCACCTTGAAAATCTATAAAGTACACTTCATCATTATGCACCATAATATTTCTACTCTGGAAATCCCTGAATAAAAAATAATTAAAATCTTTACTAGCTAACTGATCACTCAATAACTCAAATTCATTCATCATTGCTTGCTTGTCATAGGGATATTGTAAGCTGTCTAAGAAATAATATTTGTAGTACAATAAGTCAGTCATGATAGACTGATTCCCGAATAATTTTGAGGTTAAACATTTTTGATAATCCAATCCTTCCTGACCCTTCACTTGCAATGCAGCTAAAGCCTTTAAGCTTTTTTGAAAAAGAGAAAACACGTGTTCAGTCTTTCCTTCTTTCTCTAAAATTTCTAATAAAGAAGTGTTTCCCACGTCTTCTTGAATATAACAAGTACCTTCTTTGTTAATGGCTAAAACCTGAGGGACAGGTAATCCCTTGGTTTTAAAATGTTGAGCAAAATATATAAAGGTCTGGTTCTCTTTGATGTTTACACTAACAGTGGCAATCCAAGATTGTTCCCCCTGATGAATTCTAAAATAGATTCTATCTCCACCACTTTGGGGTATCTTATGTATCTGATCCCAATGCGAATGATTGATAGTATTAAATAAATTTTGAATCTGAATGATTGGATCTTCCATGGGGTAATTCTTGCTTATTTGAAGGCTTTAAAAGTAACTATTTTAGCTGATAATTCATATAACTCAAAAAAGTAGTAAATTAGATCAAACTTAAACCCCATGAATAGAAAATTAACCGCTTTTCTTGGTTTGTTAATTTTTGCTTTTTCTACATTTAATGTAGCAGCGCAAACACAAACTATCAAAGGTAAAATTACAGACAGTAAAGGAACTGCTTTGGAAGGTGTTACCATTAAATTAGCCAATTCCAAGACCAATGCAATTTCTGCAAAAAATGGTAGTTATACCATTAGTGCATCCATCAATGATATTCTTGAATTTAGCTATATCGGTTTTGAAAGTAAGAGACAAACTATTTTAACGAACGAGGTAAATATTAGTTTGACTTCTAAAAGTACGGATTTACAAGATGTGGTTTTAGTTGGTACGCGTGGTACAGGTAGAGCAAAAATTGAATCTCCAGTGCCAGTGGATGTAATTAAATTATCTGAAGTAGGATTGAATACAGCAAGAATGGATTTAACATCTTCATTAAATTATGCTGCACCTTCTTTCAACTATAACAAACAATCAGGTGCCGATGGCGCTGACCACGTAGATATTGGTACATTAAGAGGATTAGGACCAGATCAAACTTTAGTATTAGTAAATGGAAAACGTAGACATAGCACAGCTTTGGTAGGTTTATTTGGTACTAGAGGCCGTGGTGGTAGCGGTGTTGATTTAAATGGTTTCCCTCAATTCTCTGTAGATAGAATTGAAATTTTAAGAGATGGTGCTGCAGCACAATATGGATCTGATGCGATTGCAGGTGTAATGAACGTAGTATTAAAAAAGAATGTAGGTGAGTGGAATATTGTAACTGGTGTTGCAGGATATTATGATAAGAAATTCAACACATTCCAATTTAGAGATAATAATGATTATTTAACAGCAAGACCTATTGATGGTATTACTCAGTCATTAAGCATCAATAGAGGTTTTAGTTTAGGAAAGAAAGGAGGATTTATTAATTTATCTTATGATTTCTTAGATCAAGGAAAAACTTTCCGTCAAGCTGCTTCTAGTAATATTGAAGATAAAGATGGTTTGCCAACCAATACATGGAGACAAGGTTTTGGTGATGGTTCAATGAATTCTCATGGATTAATGATGAATTTAGAATTACCCATTGGAGACGATATCAAATTCTATGCTTTTGGTGGGATGAATATGAAAAAATCTGACGCTTATGCTTATACAAGAAATTGGTCTGCTAAGCCAAATAGATTCCCAATCACTTCTAAAGGAGATCTTATTTTTATTAGAGATATCATGTTTAGATCTGGTTCTGGAGATACTAGTTACAACCCTCATATCCAGGCAAATATTAATGATATTGCCATGGCAACAGGCTTTTCTAAAGAAACAACCAATGGATGGAACTGGGATTTGAGTAATAGTTTCGGCACTAATGGATTTCATTACTATGGTAATGGCACATTCAACGCATCAAATATTGGTAACCCTCAACAAACAAAATTTGATGATGGTGGATTTAATTTTATTCAAAATACCAGCAACTTAGATTTATCTAGACAATATGGTATGGTGAATCAAGGAGGTGTTAAAGTTTCTTTTGGAACTGAATTCAGATTTGAAAACTATAATATTTTCAGAGGAGAGCCAGCATCTTATAAAGCATTCACTAATAATTATGGTTTTGAACAAGCTCCTGGATCTCAAGGCTTCCCTGGATTTAGCCCTGCAGACAAAGTGAATAAAAGCAGAACAGTTACTGGAGCTTATTTAGATTTAGAATACACTCCTAATGAATCACTTTTAATAACAGGTGCTGTTAGAGGAGAGAATTATTCTGACTTTGGATCAGTTGCTACCTATAAAACATCTTTCAGATATAAATTAACGGATAACTTCAATTTTAGAGGATCATTTAGTACAGGTTATCGTGCTCCTTCATTACAACAAAAATATTTCAGTAACACTTTAACCTCTTTCTCTCAAGGACAATTAGTACAGTCAAGAGTTGCTAGAAATGATGATGAAATTACTAAGTTGGCAGGAATACCTTCTTTAAAACAAGAAACTTCATTAAACAAAAGTTTAGGATTTACTTGGAAGCCATTCAGAAACTTTAACTTAACAGTAGACGGTTATAATATTCAAATGAAGGACCGTGTAGTATTATCTGGCTTATTTAGTGCATCAGACGAAACATTACCAACTGCTTTAACCACTAAACTAAATACAATGGGTGTAGCAACTGCTCAGTTCTTTGCAAATGCAGTGAATACAACCAATACTGGTATAGATATCGTTGCCGATTACAATTGGAAAATGAATGCAAATCAAAAAATGAAGTTCTTATTGGTAGCTAATTTCCAAGGAATCAAGATAGATGATATTCATGTACCTGCAGCATTAAACACGAATACATATAATGCTAATACTTTCTTTAATGATAGAGAGCAATATTTCTTAAAAGCTTCTGCGCCAGAATCTAAATATTCTTTCAGCGTAGATTATGCTGCAAAGAAATTTACTTTAGGTGCAAGAATGACTTATTTTGGTAACTTACAATTAACTGGCTTCGGATATAATGGAGATGGCATTAACCCAATGGTTCCTACAGATGCAAATGAAGATGCATTTGTTCCAGAAGTATTTAACTATAGAGGTAAAACAACTACAGATATTTATGCTAGTTTAAAATTAACTAAGTGTGCTACTTGGGTTTTTGGAGCGGATAATATCTTTAATATTCATCCAGATTTCGCTGTAGTACCAACTGCTAAATATTGGGCGGGTGATAACGAGACAGGTGGACCATGGGATGGAGTTCAAATGGGCTATAATGGTTTAAGAATATTTACCAAACTAGCTTTCAAATTCTAAAACTCATATAATTTGAATAACTTTAAAGTCCCAAGCAATTGGGACTTTTTTTATACCAAGAACAATCACTACTATGAAACATTTTATTATTACTGCATGGATAATATGTACAATTTCAACAAACGCTTTTACACAAAATGGTATCGTAGTATTTCAAACAGATTTTGGCACCAAGGACGGAGCAGTATCTGCTATGAAAGGTGTTGCTAGCGCGGTAGACCCTTCTTTAAAATTATATGACCTTACACACGATATTCCTGCTTATAATATCTGGGAAGCGGCTTATAGATTAGACCAAACTGTTCCCTATTGGCCAGCAGGTACTGTATTTGTTTCGGTGGTAGACCCGGGAGTGGGAACCAATAGAAAATCTGTTGTAGTCAAAACAAAAACAGGACATTATATTGTAAGTCCCGACAATGGTACATTCACTTTAATTGCAAACTCTTTAGGCATTGATAGCATTAGAGAGATTGACGAAGTAGTGAATAGAAGAAAAAACTCTGGCGCTTCTTATACTTTTCATGGAAGAGACGTCTATGCATATACTGCAGCAAGATTAGCTTCTCACACTATTGCTTATCATCAAGTTGGTGCAGTTTCCTCTACCCCTCTTAAAATAATTCCTTTTCAAAAAGCTAGTTTACAAAATAGTGTGCTAAAAGGAAATATTGCTATTCTAGACATTCAATATGGTAATATCTGGACTAATATTGATCAACAATATTGGAAAGAGTTTAATACGATAGCGCATACACAAAATAAGATCAAACTAGAAGTTTATCATGCTAACAAATTAGTGTACACTGGAACAATGCCTTTTGAAAATACTTTTGGTGCAGTGGCAGTAGGAAAACCTTTAGCTTATTTAAATAGTTTAATGAATCTGTCTTTTGCATTAAACCAAGCAAGTATGGCAGATCAATTTCATATTGCAGCAGGAGCAGATTGGAATGTAGTGATTCACTGGGCTAAATAAAAATGATGATTATTTATTCATGTCTGCTGCTAGCAAGCTATGGAAATGGTGTGTTCCTTGTTCTCTTTGTGTAGCATACCTGCCATGGTGATAGAATCTTGAACGAATACCTTGTTGTACATACTGTACTATTTCTTCATCTTCTTTTTCTACTGTATCTAATCCACTACCTGCACCCTGTCCTAATTTTGCTGCATCAAAAACAAAACTTAAAAAACTTACTTTGGTATTACCTGCATCAATAGGTGTAATAATATTCAAAGATAATCCCCATGGATAAAAATTAAACATCATATTCGGGTATACCCAAAAATAGTAAGCTGCTAAATTTTTACCAGCATCTTGATGTCCTTCTGGAATATCAAAACAATTCTCGTTATTCTTGGCAATACCTAATTGCAAACTAGAATAAGTGAAAGTCTCTGTGGTATAATCTTTAAAATCTAAAAATGCACTTAATCCTGGATGTACAAATGGAATATGAAATCCTTCCAAATAATTTTCACAGTACAAAGCCCAATTAGCTTTGATATAATAATCATTAGATCTGCTTGCATCAAATTTTAAATCTTTGATAGGCAACCAACCTATTCTCTCTTCCATCTCTCTAAAATACAATGCAGGATCCAATCCCTTGCTTAATTGTGTAAACAACAATGGACCCCATTGATACATTGTCAAATGATGTAAATGATTGTTCTCTGGAATAAAATTTTCTACATCTTTAAATTCTGGCATAGAAACAAATTTCCCATCCAAATGAAAAGCTCTTCCATGATACTTACAACGCAATTGCTTTAATGCACTACATGGTTCATACACCATTAAATTTCCTCTATGGGTACATACATTAGATAAACAATGTAAATGCCCTTCTCTGTCTTTGGTTAAAACCAAGGGTTCATCTATATAGTTTTCCAATAATTTAAATGGATAAGTATCTCCTTCATTGGGCACCATACCCTCATGTCCAATATATTGCCAACTTGGAGCAAAGATTTTTTCTTTGGCTGCTTCCAAACAAGCCGGATCCAAATAGAAACTAGTATCTATGGTCTTCGCTCTCGCAATATTCGGGTCTATATAAAATGGCGCCATAAAGAAGCAATTATTCCCCAAGATACAACTTTAGCCCCGATCTAAAATAGCTAAAGAACTGATTTTGAGCAGTCTAGCTTGATCCAAAAACCTGAGAAAATAATCATTAAAATACTAAATTATTTAGTTAATATTGCTAATAAATTTAGTTTTATGCAATTTATAGACAAGGAACCTGTGGAAGGAATAGCCACCCAGCAGATTAACAAAAACTACCAGGCCAATCAAATAGTACAAGCCAATGCCACCGGATTTGGGGCGGCTTCGGACGATTTTATGGAAAGAGGTATCGACCTAAACGAGCAGCTAGTACAAAACAAACCAGCTACTTTTTTCTTCAGGGTGAATAGTGATGCCATGCTGGGTGCTGGTATTCATATTGGAGATACTCTAATTGTAGATAGAAGCGTCCCTCCTAGTTCGGGCAAAGTAGTAGTCGCCATTTTGAATGGAGAATTTTTAGTGCGTCGTTTACAAATGCAAGCACATAGTGTGAGCTTATTACCAGAGAATAAAAAATATGGTGCTATTCATGTAGAGCATCTAGAAGACTATCGTACCTGGGGTGTGGTGACTTATGTAATTCATGCTTTATAAATAGATATGCAAGGCATTGTTGATTGCAATAGTTTTTATTGCTCCTGTGAAAGATTATTTGATCCTAAATTATTGCGTAGTCCTATTGTAGTATTAAGTAATAATGATGGATGTATTGTGTCTAGATCGGATGAAGCAAAAAATTTGGGGATTAAAATGGCCGTACCGTATTTTCAAGCAAAAGAGATGATGGAGAAAAATGGTGTAACTACTTTTTCTTCTAATTATCATTTATACGGAGATATGAGTTGGCGAGTAATGGAAACCATGAGAGCCTTACTGCCAAAGGATTGTGTAGAAGTGTATTCGGTAGACGAAGCCTTTATTAATTTGGATCATATTGCTCCCGAAGATTTACCATCTTATTGTATTCATTTAAAAAACACCATTGAAAATTGGACAGGCATTCCTGTATCTATTGGCGTAGCGCCTAATAAAGTATTAAGTAAGGTTGCGAATAGATTGGCCAAGAAAAATAAAATAAAAACCAAGGGCGTAGTCGTATTACATAATACCCGTCTTATTCAAGCAGCACTACAACAAACTCCAGTAGAAGATATTTGGGGTATTGGATTTCAGTATGCAGAAAAATTAAAAACATATGGTATACACAATGCGTATACTTTAAGTATCAAAGACCTTAGTTGGGGCAAGCGTTTTTTAGGAGGTATTGTAGGTATTAAATTAATCAGAGAGTTAAAGGGGCATAAAACGCATGCGATGCAAGCGCCACGCACAGAGAAAAAAATGATTGCTACTACCAGAATGTTTGGAAGAGAAGTAAGTGATTGGCAGGAAATAGAAGAAGCATTGGCCACTTATGCTACCAGGGCAACAGAAAAATTAAGAAGACAACATAGCGCGGCAAGAGGGGTAAGTGTTTTTTTACTAAAGAAAGCCCCCGTGAACTTAGCACTGGCTCATTACCACCGAGGCAAGCAGGTAAGTGGATATACCATATTAGATAATCCCACACAGATTACCCCCGATATTATCAAAGCGGTGGTAGCCATTGGCAAAAGCTTGTTTGAAGAAGGAGAAATTTACAAGAAAGCTGGGGTGATTTTAAGTGATTTTGTTCCGGACACAGCCCTTCAAACCCATCTTTTTACACCTCCCTCCGACCCCAGGCGGAAGAAACTAATGAATGTTATAGACAATATGAACGCCGCTTACCGGGGGGATGTACTGAAATTTGGCACCAGCGGCACCCAAAAGAACTGGAAAATGCGTAGCGAGAAGCGTAGTAAACGCTATACCACCAGATGGGACGAACTATGCTTGGTGAAATGAGTTCGCTGACGTATTTTTGCCCAATTTTATACCTATGAGTCATCAGCTACAATCCAACGAATCCATCCCATCCAAAAAGAAGAAAATTATTGTATTAGGTAGTGGTCCTAATAGAATTGGACAAGGTATTGAATTTGATTATTGTTGTGTACATGGATTATTAGCAGTTAAAGAGTCAGGATACGAAGCCATCATGGTAAACTGTAATCCAGAAACGGTATCAACAGATTTTGACATGGCCGATAAATTATATTTCGAGCCAGTATTTTGGGAACACCTTTGGGAAATTATAGAATTAGAACAACCAGAGGGAGTGATTGTACAATTAGGTGGACAAACAGCATTAAAATTAGCCAAGCGTTTAACAGAAAGAGGCATCAAAATAATTGGAACCTCATTTGACAGTTTAGATATTGCAGAAGACAGAGGACGCTTTAGTGATTTATTAAAAGAATTAAATATTCCTTATCCAGAGTACGGAACAGCTTATACTGCTGAAGAAGCGATTGAAGTAGCCAACCAAGTAGGTTATCCCGTACTAGTAAGACCTAGCTATGTAATAGGTGGACAAAGAATGCGTATTGTAATTAATGATGCAGAAGTAGAAAGTTCAGTAGTAAGCATCTTAAAACATATTCCAGATAATAAGATTTTGATTGACCATTTCTTAGATCGTTGTCAGGAAGCAGAAGTAGATGCCATATTTGATGGAGAAACATTCCATGTAATGGGCGTGATGGAACATATCGAACCTGCAGGTATACATAGTGGAGATAGTAATGCGGTATTACCTGCATTCAACCTTACTCCATTGATTGTAGCAACAATGGAATTCTATAGTGAGAAAATTGCAAGATCTTTAAATATTAAAGGATTAATCAATATCCAGTTTGCTATCAAGGATGATAAAGTATATGTAATTGAAGCTAATCCAAGAGCATCAAGAACAACTCCTTTTATTGCTAAAGCCTATCAAATACCTTATTTGAATATCGCGACCAAAGTAATGTTAGGTGCTAATAAATTAACCGACTTTACTATGGAGAAAAAACTAGACGGCTTTGCAATTAAAGAGCCAGTATTTAGTTTTGATAAATTCCCAGGAGTAAACAAAGAATTAGGACCAGAAATGAAGAGTACAGGCGAAGCCATTCGCTTTATCAAAGACCTCCGTGATCCATACTTCAGAACACTTTACAAAGAACGCTCAATGAACCTTTCAAGATAAGTTTATTAAAAAATCAAGGCCCTCGTTTATGGGGGGCCTTGAAAAAATTATAAGAGTAAAAATAAGTGAGCCCTTAATTTCTTAAAGGGCTCACTTATTTTTAAGGATTAATGCCATACTGATCTACTAAGTAAATAATCGCTGTCATGTTTGCAGCGCCTAATAATAATTCACGCTTATTTACATTTTCAAATATATCTGTTTTTGCATGGTGTAAATCGAAATAACGTTGACTATCTGGAATTAAACCCGATAATACAATACTTGGATTTACTTTAGCCAATGGACCAATATCCGCACCACCACCACCTGCGGTTACTTCTGTGCCATATGGTTTTAATAAACTATTCCAAGATTGGAACTTTTTCAATTGATCAGCAGAACAAGTAATACCAATAGCTCTTGGTGTAAATCCACCTTCATCACTTTCTAAAGCAAAAATATGTTGCTCCTTATTTTCTTTAGCTAGGTCTGCATATTTATTACCACCACGCATACCATTTTCTTCATTCGCAAATAATACAAAACGAATAGTATGTTTAGGTTTATAATTCAATGCTTTCATCGTGCGAAGCACTTCCATAGTTTGAACAATGCCAGCACCATCATCATGTGCACCTTCGTTTACATCCCAACTATCTAAATGACCTCCGATAGTAATAATTTGATCAGGGAACTCGGTACCTTTTAATTCAGCTACCACATTATTCTCATCTGCATCTGGCAAGAAGAAGCCATGTGTTTGAATTTGTGCTCTTACAGTTGTTTTCTTAGCTAATTCATACAAAGCTTTTGCATCGTCTGGACCCAATGCTACTGCAGGAATTTTTGGATAAGCTTCATCATATTTCATACCACCTGTATGTGGTTCATTATCTGGAGCAGAACTTAATGAGTGAATCATTACACCCACAGCACCATATTTTGCAGCTCTACTTGCACCAGCACCACGGTACATTCCACTTTCTCCATAAGCCTGAAATACTTGCACTCTGGTTGGATTAAACACACTATGATAATATACTATCTTTCCCTTGATCTCGTCCTTTCTCTTTTCTAATTCATCAAAATTAGCTACTGCAATTACTTCAGCTTCCACTAATCCATTAGAGCTTAATGAATTTCCTAAAGCTAATGCAGCTAAAGGCTGATTAGTTGCTACACCACCCACACCTACGATAGAAGCAAAGTCTTTGCCTCCTCTTTGCCAATTGGGTGTTTTACATGCTTGTAAAAAAACCTTGTCTGGATTGAATAAAGCTAAATTTCTCTTACCCCAAATGGCTGCGTTTTGTTGTTGAGGAGAACCGGCCAATCTACCTCCAATTTTTTTGGTAAGCTCTCTTAACAAATCATAAGCTTTACCATTGGTCAATACTTCGTCAGCCATTTTCTTAATGGTTACACTGTCTTGGTTAATTTGAGCTTGCGCCATTAAAGGCAAGCAAAAAACCAATAAAAATAATCTACGCATAAGTGGGTATTTTAACATTCAAATAATTCTTAAATATAATTAAACTTTATCGGATAATTAGTTGTTATTTGCATGTTCAATAGTACTAAAATGAAGATTGGAATTGTTTGTTACCCAACATTTGGCGGAAGTGGCGTTTTGGCTACCGAGCTAGGCAAAGCTTTGGCTGAAAAAGGTCATGAGATTCATTTTATTACCTACCAACAACCTGTAAGATTAAATGGATTTCATGCGAATATATTTTACCATGAAGTACGCGTTCCAACCTATCCATTATTCGATTATCCTCCCTATGAATTAGCATTAGCAAGTACCATGGTGGATGTAATTCTAAACCACGATTTAGATTTAATACATGCACACTATGCGATACCACATGCATCAGCCGCTTATACTGCAAAGCAAATTGTGAAACAAAAAACAGGAAGATCTGTTCCAGTAATTACCACATTGCATGGCACTGACATTACTTTAGTAGGAAGAGATAAAACATATGAACCAGTAGTGACTTTTTCTATCAATGAAAGTGATGCCATTACAGCGGTATCTGCTAATTTAAAGGAAGAGACTTTAAAGCATTTTGATATTAGAAAAGATATCCAAGTCATTAACAACTTCGTTGACTTACATAGATATGATAAAAAACCGGTTGCCGCATTTAGACAAGTGATTGCTCCAAATAATGAAAAAATTATTGTACATGCATCTAATTTTAGAAAAATTAAAAGAATAGATGATGTAATGGCCATCTTTAATAATATTCATAAAGCATTGCCTGCGAAATTATTAATGGTGGGAGATGGTCCCGAAAGACCAGTTGCAGAAGACTTAGCTAGACAATTTGGAATTGAAGCAGATGTACGTTTCTTAGGTAAGCAAGAACAAATGGAAGAAATTTTAGCAGTAAGTGATATTTTCTTATTGCCTTCTGAATATGAAAGTTTTGGTTTAGCTGCATTAGAAGCCATGGCAGCAAGTGCTGTAGTGATTAGCTCTGACGCAGGTGGCTTAGCAGAAGTAAACATAGACGGCAAAACGGGTTATACAGCTGCTGTGGGAGATGTAAAAACAATGAGCGAAAAAGCGATTGAATTATTGAAAGACGAAGCGAAATTGAAACAGTTTAAAAACAACTCAAAAGCACAAGCAAGTTTATTTGATATACATCATATCATTCCTCAATACGAAGCATTGTATAGACAGTATTGCAGAACAGGTGATTGTTAATTTGCTAAAGCCTGGTCGATACTTTTTTGAATAAGTTTAATTGCTTCTATTAACTCAGCATTAGTAATACATAATGGCGGCGCAATTCTTATACGATCTTCTGCAAATAAGAACCAGTCTGTAATAATGCCATTTTGAACACAAGCCGCTGCCACTTTCTTTGCAAAAATGGATGAATCAAATTGTAAAGACATCCATAAACCTTTATGGTTTCTGTGAATAATAGACGGATGTGTTAAATGATCTATTAATATTTGTTCCTTTTCTTTTACTTCTTGTATCCAATTGGAAGTTAATAAAACTTCTAAAGCCGCATGTCCTGCAGCACAGGATACTGGATTGCCACCAAAAGTGGTGATATGTCCCAGTACAGGCGCATAGGTTAAACATTGCATCATTTTTTCGCTACTTATAAATGCACCTAATGGCAAACCTCCACCTAATGCTTTACCGGTTAATAATACATCAGGGGTAATTCCATATTGCTCAAATGCAAATAGGGTTCCAGTTCTTCCAAACCCAGATTGTATTTCATCTACAATCATTAAGGCACATACTGAAGCACATTTTTGTTGCACCGCTTTTATCCATTCAATATTGGATGGCGTAATACCAGTTTCTGCTTGCACTAATTCAACCAATACACCAGCAACACTATGATCTATTAATTCAAGATCCTCAAAATGATTATACCTTAATTGTAAAGTATCTGGAAGAAGTGGTCTAAAAGCATTTTTAAAATACTCATCTCCCATTACACTTAATGCACCTTGTGTACTACCATGATAAGCACCCTTGAATGATATCATTTTAGTTTTACCTGTTACACGCTTTGCTAATTTCATAGCACCTTCTGTAGCTTCTGCGCCACTATTGGTAAAATAAACTGATTGTAAATTATCAGGTAAAAGGCTGGTTAATTTTTTAGCATAAGCTACTTGTGGCGCTTGAATAAATTCGCCATACACAATGACGTGCATGTATTTTTCAGTTTGCTCTTGAATAGCTTTGATCACAGATGGATGACTATGTCCAATATTGCAAACACTAAATCCTGCAATCATGTCTATAAATGCTTTGCCTTCTGTATCATAAATATGAATACCCTTGGCAGAAGCCACTTCTATTCCTATAGGCTTGTCAGATGTCTGCGCCAAATGCTGGAAAAAGAGTTGTCTATTGTTTATTCTTGACATTACTAGTAAATTGCAGTACAAAAGTCGCATTTTTATGGCAACCATACTAGCAGTTAACGGGAAAGATCCACAATTTGGCAAAAATTGTTTTGTAGCACCTAATGCCACTATTGTAGGTGAAGTGGAAATGGGGGATGATTGTTCCATATGGTTCAATGCGGTAATACGTGGCGATGTTCATTTTATTAAAATGGGCAATAAGGTAAACGTACAAGATGGCGCTATAATTCATTGTACCTACCAAAAGCATCCTACGAATATTGGCAATAATGTCTCCATTGGCCATAATGCGATGGTACATGGTTGTACTATTCACAATAATGTATTAATTGGAATGGGCAGTATAGTAATGGATGCCTGTGTGGTACACTCTAATTCAATCATTGCAGCAGGTGCTGTTGTGTTAGAAGGAACTATTGTAGAAGAAGGTTCTATTTATGCAGGCGTGCCAGCTAAGAAAGTAAAAACTATTAGTCAGGAATTAATCAATGGAGAGATTAATAGAATTTCTAATAATTATGTGAAATATGCTTCTTGGTTTTCAGAGCACAATGAAGCGCCAGATTCAAAATAAATTAGGGTTTAATAACTGTGGTTTTCTATACCATGCCATAAGTCAACATAGCTATAAAATCTAGCTTCTGCAATGATCCCCTTTTCTACAGCAGCTTTAACAGCACAACTTGGCTCGTTAATATGTTGACAATTATTAAAATGGCAGCCATGCATTACAGCGCGCATTTCAGGAAAATATTGTGCTAGCTCTTCTTTATTCATATTCGCTAAACCTAGTTCACGCATACCTGGCGTATCAATAACACTTCCGCCAAAAGGCAGGTCATACATTTGCGCAAAAGTAGTAGTGTGCATTCCCTTTCCACTCCAATCACTTACTTCTTGTGTGAAAATATCTAAATCAGGAAATAGATAATTGATAAAACTTGATTTGCCTACCCCACTATGACCGCTAATCAATGTGGTCTTATTTTTCAATAGTTGCTCTAATTGTTCCAATCCTTTTTTCTTTTCTAAACTTATCAGAATCACTTTGTATCCCACTGCTTCATACATATCCTTCATCTGTTCATACAAAGCCATTTCTTTTTCTTGGTATATATCTGATTTATTAAATACAATAATAGCTGGAATATGAAAAGATTCACAAGCTATCAAAAAACGATCAATAAATCCTTGCGAGGTTTTTGGAGATTTTAATGTCGCTAAAAGAATAGACTGATCCAGGTTAGATGCAATAATGTGTTGTTGTCTTTTATTATGCGGGGATTGTCTTGCCACATAATTATCTCTATCTAGAATTTCTGTAACCATGATAGCTTGCTCATCTCCACCCTCTTCCATTGCCGCATTCACCCAGTCACCTACTGCAATTGGGTTGGTAGAAGAACGGTTGTCTAACTTTATGGCACCTTTGATACGGGCCTGATAAAACAGCCCCTCCTCGGATTTGATCGAGTACCAGCTACCTGTTGATTTGTAAACTCTAGCGCGCATTGAATACGAAGATAACCCACAAATTCAATATCTTTGCCACATGAGTCAATTTGCCCACGACAAGGTGGTTCCCTATAGCCAAAGTAATGCTACCAAAAAAGAGCAAGTAGCTAGTATGTTCGACTCTATTGCCAAAAAATATGATTTTCTAAACAGGTTTTTAAGTCTTGGGATTGATCAAGGATGGCGCAAAAAAGCTATAGCCTACTTAAAGAATAAGCCTTTAGATCATTTATTAGATATAGCCACAGGCACAGCTGATATGTCTTTAATGGCATACAAGCAAATACGTCCAAAAAAGATTACTGGTATTGATATCTCTGAGGGAATGATGCAATATGGTAGAATTAAAATTGCACAAAAAGGTTTAGAAAATATCATTGAATTAAAATTGGGAGATAGTACCGAGATTCCATTTGAAGATGCACAATTTGATGGTGCCATGGTAGCTTTTGGTGTACGTAATTTTGCCAATTTGGAAAAAGGATTAACAGAAATAAATAGAGTACTGCAACCTGAAAGTAAAATAGTGGTTTTAGAATTTTCGCAACCCACTAGTTTTTGGTTTAAGCCTATCTACACTTTGTATATGAAATGGATTACACCTACTATTGGTAAAATATTTTCAGGCAACAAAGAAGCCTACGCTTATTTGAACGAAAGTGTAATTGCATTTCCAGAAGGAAAAGCATTTTTAACGGTTTTGGAAAAGGCAGGATTTAAAAATGTTCAACAAGAAAAATTAACCCTAGGCATATGCAGCATCTATATTGGAAACAAATAATTGCATCTTGTCTTCTAATAAGTCTAAGTCTTAATGGATTTGGACAAAACGGGGGAGTGAATCAGCCCGATCATGATTATGAGAAATTTTGGTCAGGTTTATATTTCGGTGTTGTCTCCAGTAATTATCAGTACACAAGAGGATATGCTTTTTTACCAAGCAATATTGGACCCGGCTCAACCAGTACAATTAACGCCCAGCCCTCCCTTTTTTTACACGGAGGCATTCCAGTTACATTTAGATTATACAAAAATCTTTTATTTAGAACAGGTACGGCAATCATATTAAATAGTGATATTAATAACCAGTTCACCAGAAATGGAACTGCAGGAATTCAGAAATTTAAAACAAGTCCATTACTTTTTCAGGTGCCTATAGCCATTAAATACGAATCTGACAGATACGACTTTTTAAAATTTAGAGAGGCAATGAGGCATTATATTTTCGCCGGTGCTACTTTGAATTATGACTTTAGTACAGGATCTGTTAACTACAATGCAAACCCTAATCCATTTCCTGCTATTTTAAAATCGTACAATTTTACCTACGATCTTGGTCTTGGACTTACTTTTACAATTAACGATTATGTAAGAATTTCACCAGAGTTAAAGTTTAGCTATGGAATAAATAATTTAATTAAACCAGGTGTAAGTAATTCGCCTCTTTTAAATTTAGATAAATTAACGAATAACTATATCTCTTTCTCTCTTCACATAGAAAATTAAAAAAATGAGCAACTATTTAATTAAAAACGCGCAGATTGTAAATGAAGGAAAAGTATTTACAAGTGATTTATTGATTAAAAACGGAAGGATAGAAAAAATTGCTAGCTCTATTAGTGTCCCCTATAAAATAGAAGAGATAGACGCAAGTGGTATGTATTTAATACCTGGTGCGATTGACGATCAAGTTCACTTTAGAGAGCCCGGTTTAACTCATAAAGCTAATATTTATACTGAAGCTAAAGCTGCAGTAGCGGGCGGTGTAACTAGTTTTATGGAAATGCCCAACACTAATCCTCCGGCATTTACCCTTGATTTACTAGAAGATAAATATGCTATTGGATCAAAAAATGCTTTAGCCAATTATTCATTTTATATGGGAACCTCTAATGAAAATATTGAAGAAATATTAAAAGCCAATAAAAAGAAAAACGAGATCTGTGGTATTAAAATCTTCATGGGTTCTTCTACAGGAAATTTATTAGTTGACAATCCAATTGTTTTAGAAAAAGTATTTAGTGGTACAGAATTATTAATTACAACACATTGTGAAGAGGAAAGCTTAATAAGAAGAAACAAAGCTGCAATAGAAGCAATTAAGCCTGTTTTAGAAATTTCAGATCATCCTATAATTAGAGACGAAGAAGTTTGTTTTGAATCTTCTTGGAAAGCGATACAATTAGCACAGAAATTTGATGCAAGATTACATATACTGCATATCAGTACGGCAAAAGAATTACAATTGTTTTCTAATCTTAGGCCATTAGCAGATAAAAGAATCACTGCAGAAGTTTGTGTACATCATTTGCATTTTACAGCCGATGATTATGCAACAAAAGGTAATTTAATCAAATGTAACCCAGCTATAAAAGCACCTCATAATAAAGCAGCTTTATGGGAAGCCTTATTAGATGACAGATTAGACGTTATTGCGACTGATCATGCGCCACATACCTGGGAAGAAAAACAAGAAGACTACGCACATGCTTATGCCGGACTACCTTTAGTTCAACATTCTGTGATGTTGATGTTGAAATATGTGAAAGAAGGAAAAATCAGTATAGAGAAAGTGGTGGAGAAAATGAGTCATGCAGTAGCTACTTGTTTTCAAATAAAAGAAAGAGGATTTATTAGAGAAGGATACTACGCGGATTTGGTCCTTGTAAAAGAAGCTCCTTATACCATTACCAAGGAAAATATTTTATATAAATGTGGCTGGAGTCCGCTAGAAGGAACGGCATTCCCTTTTCAAATACATAGCACTTTTGTCAATGGCCATAGAGTATACACAAATGGCAGTTTTGATGAATCCGAAAAAGGACAGAGGCTTCAGTTTGCTAGAGAATAATACTTAAATTAGGTTAATGCAAGTAGATTCTATCACTTTAAAAGATATTGGCTTATTTGACAGCGAGGCCCATATTGGCCTAGCCACTCATTTGAATTTTTGTAAAACAAACGGAGGAAGTTTTTATTTCACAGAATTATTGAGCAACCCTTTGTCCGATAAGAATCTAATTGAGAGAAGACAGGAGGCAATACAAATCTTCATTCAGCATAAAAGTTTTTTCGAGAAATTAAAAACCACCAACGGTACTACACTGGTTATTGATAAATTTTTTGAAACAGGATTCAAAAAAACTAGCCCCTACCCTAATTGGTGGGAAAGTACTTTATACAGACTATTCAATAAGGCAGATTATTCATTGGTTAGATACTCTGTTGAACATCTAAATATATTAATCAACGATTTTGATCAATGGCTTCTATTATTCAACAATGAACGGCATAATCCCATTATTGAAAAATGGTACCTAGAAATTGAAAAAATACTTTCCGTCGAAGTGCTTTATCCTGTAAGAAAAAATGAATTTATTACAAGTGCACAAAACGTTTTACAATTAAGTTATTTTTATACCTACCATTATAAAAATCAAATTAGAAGATTACTTCAACTACATTATGAAATAGACGCTTTTAATAGTTTAGCATCTGCTAAAGTCCAGTATAATTTTGAATTTCCCAATTGGATAGAACAAGATCAACCTTTTTTTATTATTAATGATGCAAAACATCCATTATTAGAAGACGCTATTAGTAACCCACTAGAACTTAATGGACAACAAAATTTTCTTTTCTTAACTGGAGCAAATATGGCTGGTAAAAGTACTTTTATCAAGACCATTGCCATTGTGGTTTATCTAGCACACATAGGAATGGGTGCGCCTGGAAAAAATATACAATTAACTGTAATGGATGGCTTGATTACTAATTTAACTATTGCCGATAATATTGTAAAAGGGGAAAGTTACTTTTTTAACGAAGTGCAAAGAATAAAAAACACAGTAGAAAAAATTAAAGACGGCAAAAAATATTTTGTACTTATTGACGAACTATTTAAAGGCACTAATATTCAGGATGCTATGAAATGCAGTATTGCAGTTATTGAAGGATTACAGAAGATAAAATCAAGTTTATTCGTTGTAAGTACACACTTGTATGAAATAAGTGATTCACTATCAAAGTATACTAATATACAATTCAAATATTTCGAAACAACAGTCACCAACCAAGAATTGGTGTTTCATTACCAATTAAAAGAAGGTGTTAGTCAAGATAGAATTGGTTACTTAATTCTTGAAAGAGAAGGAGTAGTTAAGATGTTGGATAATTTATAGCGTATTTCTACGCTTATATAGCTTTAGTTCGCTAGGTATATTCAGGCAAAAATGCTTGTAAAAATCAAAGGAAGTGCCCTAGCAGGAATCAATGCAATTACTATAACCGTCGAAGTGAATGTTAGTATGGGCCAAGGCTATACGTTGGTAGGTTTGCCAGATAGCTCCGTTAAAGAAAGTTTACATAGAACCGAGAGTGCCATTAAGGCAAATGGTTTATTTATGCCAAGAACCAAATTATTGGTCAATCTCTCTCCAGCTGAAATAAAAAAATCTGGTGCAGCCTTTGATTTACCTATTACCATTGGAGTACTTGCAGCATCAGAACAACTCTTGCATAAAGTTAAACTCGAAGAATTTATTATCATGGGTGAATTAGGCTTGGATGGAAGACTAAATCCAATAAAAGGCGCTTTAGCAATGGCACAACAAGCCAAATTAGAAAAATTCAAAGGCATTATTCTTCCTTTCGAAAATATAGAAGAAGCAAGCTTAATTGAAGGAATGAATGTTTTTGGCTTTCAATATCTTTCAGAACTACTTAATTTTTTGAATCATCCCGAAGGCTATATTTCTCCGAAATTCAAGCAACCTAAAAATATAAGGCCTAATAAACTACCCTTAATAACAGAAATCAAAGGACAAGCAAATTTAAAAAGAGCCTTAACTATTGCTTGTGCTGGAAATCATAATATGCTTTTGATTGGTCCACCTGGCGCCGGAAAGTCTATGTTAGCAAAAAGCCTTATCTCCATCATGCCACCCATGTCTAAAGAAGAAGCTATAGAAACCACCAAAATCTATAGTTATAATAAACAGTATCAGTTTGAGCAAGGATTAATCTTCGATCGACCATTTAGGGCTCCTCATCATTCCATTACTGATATTGCACTAATTGGAGGAGGTAGTATCCCACATCCTGGCGAAATTTCTTACGCGCACAATGGGGTATTGTTTTTAGACGAGTTACCAGAATTCAATAGAGTAGCTATCGAAGTACTTAGACAACCCATGGAAGATGGCTATGTCCAAATTACAAGAGCTCAATATAGTTATCTATTCCCTTCAAGATTCTTACTCATTGCTGCCATGAACCCCTGCCCTTGCGGTTTTTATACAGATCCACATAAAAAGTGTAATTGTACCCCAAAGAAAATAAACAGCTACTATAATAAAATTTCTGGCCCCTTATTTGACAGAATTGACTTACAGATGAATGTTTTGCCTTTAACATTTGCGGATTTACAAGCAAATGCCCTAGATGATTCCCATGCCAAGCAATTGGAACATATTCAAAATGCTAGAAATATTCAATATAAACGATTTGAGCATGAAGAAGGTAGCTTTACTAATGCCCAAATGAGTTCACAGGGATTAAAACAATATTGTCAAATTGATGAAGAAGCAAAAGGATTATTAGAGAAATCGATGAACAAATTTCACTTGAGTGCCAGGGCTTATACAAGAATATTAAAAGTAGCAAGAACTATTGCAGATTTAGACAATTCCACTTCAATTCAATTACATCATTTATACGAAGCGATCAGCTATAGGAGTGTAGACAGAGATGATAAGGAAAAACACCAGCTTTAAAACCTGCTAATACTGATTTGTCTTCAACATAACCAAGGTACAAGCTTCTAGAACCTGGATGCCCTTTTCTTTTGCAAGAGCTTCTAATTCAGGGTTTTCTGTACCTGGATTAAAGATAATTCGTCTTGGTTGAATGCCTAAAATAGTATCATATATTGGCTTCTGGCCTTCTGGACCAACATATAAAGTGATGGTATCAATACTTCCAGCAATCGGCCATTCCAATTGTATTGGTTCGTCTTCTATATTCCCTTTTTTAATTCCATATGCATATACTTTGTGTCCATATGCTTTTAATAAACTAGTCGCCATAAAACTATAACGCTCCGGATTAGGAGAAGCTCCAACAATTAATGTTATCAATTCTTTCATGCTTCAAAGTTATTCAATAAAAAAATAAATTGATTTTATTTTGTTACAATAAAAGAATGTAATTTTATGCCAAATCAACTTACTAAATAAATTAAAATAACCCCTTATGGCAAAGACCTCTAAGAAAAAAACAGCTCCTAAAAAAGCAGTAAAGAAAGCAGCTCCAAAGAAAAAAGTAGCCGCTAAAAAAACAGCAAAGAAAGCAACTAAGAAAACTGCTAAAAAAGTAGTTAAGAAAGCTGCTCCTAAAAAAGCTGCAAAGAAAGCAACTAAGAAAGTAGTAAAGAAAGCTCCTGCGAAAAAAGTAGCAAAAAAAATAACTAAGAAAACTGCAAAGAAAGCTGCTCCTAAAAAAGCTGCGAAAAAAGCAACTAAGAAAGTAGTAAAGAAAGCTCCTGCTAAAAAAGTTGTAACTAAAAAAGTAGTTGCGAAGAAAGTAGTAGCAAAGAAAAAGAAATCTCCTGCAAAGAAAGCAGCTCCTGCTCCAGTAGCAGCGCCAGTAGCAGTGCCACAAACACTTTTTACTGAGCCAACTACAGATAGCAATCCTACAGCTTAATTCTAGCATCTCCTATTTAAAATCCCGCCATCCTTAAATAGTTTAGCGGGATTTTTTATTTTAAACTAAATTGTATGCGTAAAATTTTATTCATTTTATTAATGCCAATTATTTGTTTCTCTCAAAATACTATTACTGAGAAAACAAAGTCGATGGAATTTAAAAAAGGATTTTTTAATTACTACTGGGACAATGCCAATGGAAAAATATATTTAGTAATTGATAAATTAAATACTCCTTTTTTATATGTTAACACTTTGCCTGCCGGCCTAGGATCCAATGATATAGGGCTTGACAGAGGACAAATTGGAGACAGTAGAATTGTTTTTTTCAATAGAGTAGGTAAGAAAATCTTAATGGTGCAACCTAATTATGACTATCGTGCATTAAGTAGCGACTCAAGAGAACAAAAAGCAGTGAATGAGTCTTTTGCTCAATCTATATTAGCAAGTTTTACGGTTGAGGCAGAAGCCAATAATGAGCTTCTTGTTGATGCAACTTCTTTCTTTTTAAGAGATGCACACAATGCAGCTGATAAAATTAGAAAAATGAGACAAGGCACATATACTTTAAGTGAACCAAGGTCTGCTATGTATATGCAAAACACCAAAAACTTTCCAAAGAATTCAGAGTTTGAAGCAACATTAACATTTGTTGGCGGTTCTGATGCAGGAAGATTTGTGCAAGCAGTTGCACCTTCTACAGAGGCATTGACATTAAGAATGCATCACAGTTTTGTTGAATTACCTGATGAAAATTACAATCCAAGAAAATATGATATAAGAAGTGGTTATTTTGGAATTAGTTTTTATGATTACAGTTCAGACATCAGTGAGCCAATTCAAAAAATGTTTATTAGTAGACATAGACTACAAAAGAAAGATCCTACTGCAACTATTAGTGAACCAGTAAAACCAATTATTTATTATTTAGATAATGGCACACCAGAACCAATTAGAACTGCTTTATTAGAAGGTGCAAGATGGTGGAACCAAGCTTATACTGCAGCTGGATACAAGGATGCATTCCAGGTGCAAATACTTCCCGACTCTGCTGACCCAATGGATATTCGTTATAATATGATTAATTGGGTGCATCGTTCTACAAGAGGCTGGAGCTATGGCGCTACCATTACAGATCCAAGAACTGGAGAGATCATTAAAGGACAAGTTACTTTAGGCTCTTTAAGAGTTAGACAGGACTATTTAATATTTACCTCTTTACTATCTCCATATATAAATGGCCAACCAGTAACTGATCAAATGAGAAAAGCCGCATTACATAGATTGAGACAGTTGGCAGCACATGAAGTTGGGCATACTTTAGGATTACAACACAATTATGCTTCTAGTTATAACAATAGAGCATCTGTGATGGACTACCCTCACCCTAATGTTTTTGTGAATGCAAAAGGAGCGATAGATTTTTCTGATGTTTATACAGACGAGATTGGCTTATGGGATAAAAGAGCCATTAGTTTTGGTTATCAAGATTTTCCAAAAGGCACTAATGAAGCAACAGCTTTAAATACTTTATTAGAAGAGAATTCAAAAAATGGTACTTTATTTATAGCGGATGCAGATGCTAGAGCAGCAAGTGGCTTTCATCCTTATGCGCATTTATGGGATAATAATGCTGATGCAGTTGCAGGATTGGACCAAGTAATTGCAGTTCGTAAAAAAGCCTTAGAGCAGTTTAACGAAAATGCTATTCCAAATGGCACACCATTATCTAAACTAGAAGATGTATTAGTTCCATTATATAATTACCATAGATACCAATATGAGGCAGTGACTAAATTAGTGGGTGGAATGAATTATAACTATAGCGTAAGAGGAGATGCAAATCAAATCAAACCAACCATACTTCCTAATGCTATTCAATTAAAGGCCTTGAATGCTGCAGTTGCATGTCTTTCTGCAAGCACATTAACAATACCTGAAAATATCATTGCTTTAATACCACCTCGTCCACCAATGTATTATGGTGTAGGTGAATTATTTGATAAACGCACAGGGATGAGCTTTGACGCTGTTAGCGCTGCTGAAGCCTTGGCTGATTTTGAATTAGGATTCTTGTTCAATACTGAAAGAGCGAACAGATTGGTTCAAAATAAAGCAAGGGCGAATACTATTGGATTAGATGATGTAATTGATGCTGTTATGAAACAAACATGGAATGCAAGTATTCCTGCAGGTTTAACAGGATCTATTCATAAGCAAACCCAACAACAAGTATTAAGTTGGATATTAGGATTAAGTCAAAGTACAGAAGCTACTTTCGAAGTTCGTGCAATTTGTCATAACAAATTACAAGCATTAAAAACCAAATTAGAAAATCTATCTAAAACAGATCTAACACATATAGCACATTATCAATTTGCTATTGAAAGAATTAAAAATCCAGGAACCATTACATTGCCAAAAGCAGTGGTGATACCTCCAGGCGCACCGATAGGCTGCGACGTTGAGTAGGTGAAAATAAAACAGCCCTTAAAAAAAATTAAGGGCTGTTTTATTTTTGTCTTATGATTTTTTCGAGGGGCCCCATAAACGAGCCCCTCGATTTATTTTCTTCTAGGCTATTTTATTACGCTAGCATTCTTAATGGTTCTTCTAGTAAGCTCTTCAATGTTTGTAAAAACGCTGCTCCTGTTGCACCATCCACTACACGGTGATCGCAACTTAAAGTTACATTCATCACATTGCCTGGAACAACTTGTCCGTTCTTTACAATAGGCTCTTGTGCAATACCACCAACAGCTAAAATACAAGCATCAGGAGGATTGATAATAGCCGTAAACTGATCTATACCAAACATACCTAAGTTAGAGATTGTAAATGTACTTCCCTCCCAGTCTGCTGGTTGTAATTTTTTATCTTTTGCTTTCTTTGCAAATTCTTTAACGTTACCACTAATTTGAGAAAGAGATAATCCATCTGCAAATCTTAGAACTGGAACTAATAAACCTTCATCTACCGCTACTGCAATACCAATATTCACGTGATGATTCTCACGAATAAAATCTCCCATCCAACTGCTATTTACTTTTGGATGTTGCTTTAATGATAATGCTGTTGCTTTTACAATCATATCATTGAAGCTGATCTTAGTAGTGGCATTTTCGTTTAATAAAGTACGTGCTTTAATAGCAGCGTCCATATTAATTTTCATAGTTAAATAAAAATGCGGTGCAGTGAATAAACTTTCGCTTAAACGCTTAGCAATTACTTTACGCATTTGAGATACCGGAGTATCCACAAAGCTTACAGTGCCTGAAGGAACAAAGGCTGGTGTAGCACTTGCAGATGCAGTTGAAGTAGCAGCAGAGGTTCCAGGAGTGTAATTTTCCAAATCAGTACGAGTGATTCTTCCATTCTCACCTGTTCCTTTAACATATTTTAAATCGATTCCTTTTTCTTGTGCAATTTTCTTTGCTAATGGAGAGGCAAAAATTCTTCCATCGTTCACCACTGCAGTACTTGCAGGATTTGCAGCAGGTGTTGATGATTGTGTTGGAGCTGCAGATGTAACAGCAGGAGCAGAAGCAACATTTGCACCGCCCTTAACAGCAGCAACAATGGCATTAATATCTAAACCACCTTTACCGATGATACATAATAATTCATTTACTAAAATCTTTTCACCTGCTTTAGCACCTTGGTATAATAAAACGCCATTCTTATAAGATTCTAATTCCATGGTAGCTTTATCTGTTTCAATATCTGCTAACACTTCACCTTTCTTTACAGTATCGCCCACTTTTTTATGCCATCCAGCAATCACACCTTCTGTCATGGTATCGCTTAATCTTGGCATCAATACTACTTCCTCCATTGCTGAAACATCTAATGTGCTTGCAGTAGCCGCTGCAGGAGCAGTCGTTGTTGAAGCCGGTGTTGCTGGAGTAGAAGCAGCTGGAGTAGCAGCACCAGAATTTTGAGCAATTAATGCACTTATATCTTCGCCTTGTTTTCCAAATATGGCTAATAAATCATTTACTTGTAATTTACCACCACGAGGAGTGCCAATATGCAATAAAACGCCATCTTGATAGCTTTCCAATTCCATGGTCGCTTTATCCGTTTCTATCTCTGCCAATAAATCTCCCTTCTTAACCGTATCACCCACATTTTTGTGCCAAGCTGCTATAACACCTTCAGTCATGGTATCACTTAAACGGGGCATTAATATAACTTCTGCCATAGTAAAAAGCTAGTTTGTAATTGAGACGTGAAATTACACTAAAAATGTATTTTTTCCCGCCCAAAAATTCAATTTTATCGCAAATTGGGGGCAAAAATGGTATAAATCCTTAAAATATCAATAACTACTGACCCTGAGCCAAACTGTAGGCTTTTTTACCACCCCACATGTTCAGAATTTCAACAGAGCTTATTTGAAAATCATTGGACATTGAGCTATAAAGTTCAATGATATCTTTCTGAGAAAGTATCGTGTTTTCACCTTTTTCAAAACGTAAACGAAATTGATTCACTAGATTAGTATACACCGATCCAGTAGGCCATACCTGTGTGCCTCTGTTGGATATGATAATTAGTTTTAAATTGGTTGTTTCATGCTTAGAAGCAATTTGTGCAATGGCATCCGCTTGTAATTCGCTTTCTATAAAAAAGTCAACTCCTGCAATAGAATGCTGCTCCTTTTTCTTACCCAACAACATTGGGTTAGAACTAATATTACTATTTGTTGGTATAAATTCAAAATCATTTAAAATTGGCTTTGCATTGATTTTAGGTTGTTTACCAAAATTATCAATAATAGCTTTTGCAAATTGAGTTGTATTTAAAGATGGAATGGTTTTGTCACCAAAATCTCCTGTATGCACACCTGACTCTAATGTAAATAATAAAGCATTTTCAATCATTGAGGCCTTACTCATCATACCTAAATGTCTCAACATATTTAATCCACTTAATAGTAATGAAGTGGGGTTAGCTATATTCTTACCAGCTATATCTGGCGCTGTTCCATGTACTGCTTCAAAAATTGAAATATGATCTCCGATATTAGATGATGGCGCAAATCCAAGCCCACCAACCAATCCAGCGCATAGATCACTTACAATATCTCCTTGTAGATTCGTTAAAACAATTACATCAAATAAATCTGGACGGCTTACTAATTTCATACATAAATCATCCACAATTACATCGTCCGCTTTAATGTCTTTATACTCTTTTGCAATTTCATTGAACACTTCAAGAAATAACCCATCAGTTAATTTCATAATATTGGCCTTATGACCACAAGTGATTCTTTTGGCGCCTTTTTTCTTTGCCATTTCAAACGCATATCGAATCACTTGTTCACTTCCACCTCTTGATATAAACCTTCTTGCAATGGCAACATCCTGTGTTAACATGTGCTCAACACCACCATAGGTATCCTCAATATTTTCACGAACAATGGTCAAATTAACATTTACACCTGCCTTACTAAAAACAGTATCTACCCCACTTAAGGTTTGAAAATGCCTTTCATTTGCGTAAGTATTCCAGGTTTTTCTTGCTGTTACATTGACACTCTTTACACCCTTTCCTTTTGGGGTTTCCATTGGACCCTTAAATAAGATGCCCAATTGTTCAATAGTAGCTTTTGCTTCAGGGGTCATTCCATTGCTAAATCCCTTGTCAAATACCCACTTACCCATATCCACAAATTGGTACTCTAAGGGCAGTTCTGCAGCCTTAAAAATCCCAATTACAGCTTCCATAATTTCTGGACCGATTCCATCTCCATTTGCTACTGCTATCTTCATTGTAAGTTGATTTTGAACGTTTAAGAATGATTAAAAAGCCCAATATTTTGCGAATTTACGTTAGTTATAGTGCTTAAAAAAAAATTGAGGATTTAATTTATTTGAACGGGCAGAAATTTCCTAATTTCGTAGGGCAGTATACTCTGCAAATGGCTTTATACTTTGTATCATGACCTCTAAAATATCAGAAGGCATTGAAATAAGCATTGAAACATTTTTTCAAAAAGACTATAGCAACCCATTGCAAAATGAGTTCATGTTTGCTTACAGAATCACTATCGAAAATCACAATTCATTCCCAGTCAAATTATTAAGAAGATTTTGGGAAATCTATGACAGCAATAGCGAACATAGAGAAATAGAAGGAGAAGGCGTTGTAGGTATCCAACCTTTAATTATGCCAGGTAAGCAATATCAATATGTGAGTGGTTGTCATTTAAAAAGCGAAATGGGAAAAATGCAAGGTTTTTATACCATGGAAAATGTAGAAACCAAAGAGTTGATACAAGTGAATATTCCTGCGTTTAAAATGATAGCACCAGTGAAGTTGAACTAGGGACGATAATTAGCTTCTGCGTAAATAATAGATGGAGCTGTTTTTGTTAATTTCTGTAAATCTTCAAATCCAGTTCTAGGTTGCTTTTTCATATAAGCTTCAACTATTCTAAAGCCAATATATTTACCAATATTACCTGGCAACGGCGCACCTAATAAACTATTAACATTAGCATCTCCCAGAATATTCAACGCGTCAATTCTCTCTTTGCTCATTAGCATGTTTTCACTATTCAGGTATTGCCAAATTGCAGATTCTTGCTCTTGTATTGCCTTTAATTGTACAGAAGAATAATCCCATAACAAGGTATCTACAGTATTGAGACTCACTGTTTTTATAATGTATTGTCTTTTGCCAGATTCAATCATTTGAAACAAAAGATTATTCGGTTTTGTATTAGTTACTAAATAATCATCCACTAAGTTTTGTACACAATGAAAAGGAATTTGTTGTTTTGTATAATGATCAAAAGTAGAGATTTGCAAACCCACTCCTAGACAGCTATCATTTAGTACATTAAAATAAGTCAATAAAGGACTTACATAATACACTAATTCTTTAGGCATTCTGTAATCTGGAAAATAATAATGAAATCTCGCTAATGCCTTATTCAAATCGGTTTCAATTTGTTTAGGCGCATTAACTTTCATTGTATTTTTAAATATAGGCGAATACACCCTATAAAATCTTTTGATTCTTTGGGTATCATTTACTGGATCAACTTGCAATAACCTATTAAAAAAATCACTAGAAAAATTAGGGTAATTTTTATATAAACCAGCGATACCTTGACTAATGTGATTGGTATCTATTGCAAAAAAAGCAGTATCAAATCTTTTGACAACAATTGGCTGAATAACCTGCCCTTCAATGGGATCATTTTGCTTGGAAGTGCAAGACATTAAGAAACTTAGGGAGAGGGCTAGCCAAAAAGATATAATACGCATACTCAAAAATACAAAAAATACGAGGTTATATCTGTTAAAACCCGACCTTTGGGGCATGAAGATTTGTATCGCACAACAGAATTATCATATTGGCAATTTTGAAGAGAATACCAAGAAGATTCTTCTTGCCATTGAAGAAGCAAAAAAACAAGGGGCAGATTTAATCTTATTTAGCGAGATGAGTGTATGTGGTTATCCAGCTAGAGATTTTGTGGAGTTCAATGATTTTATAGAACAATGCTATCACAGCATTGACCAAATAAAGAATGCTGCAGATACAATTGGAGTGCTTATTGGAAGCCCTGCAAGAAATCCTGAAAAGAAAGGAAAAGATTTATTCAACGCCGCTTTCTTTTTATATGAGCAAAAAATTATTGCAGAGATTCATAAAACACTTTTACCAACCTACGATGTATTTGACGAGAATAGGTATTTTGAATCTGCAGATAGTTGGAAAGTAATTCCATTTAAAGGAAAAAAACTAGCTATCACTATTTGTGAAGATATTTGGAATTTAGGAGATAATCCATTGTACAGAATTTGTCCAATGGATCATTTAATGGAGCAATCGCCAGATATCATGCTTAATTTAAGCGCATCTCCTTTTGATTACACACATGATGAAGACAGAAAAGCTACTATCAAAGCCAATGTATTAAAATATAAAATTCCTTTATTTTATTGTAATGCAGTTGGCAGCCAAACTGAGATTGTATTTGATGGAGGTTCTTATGCTTTTGACAAAGATGCGAATTTATGTGGTTCACTTCCTATGTTTGAATCTTCTATGCAAATTTTTGAATGCAATGATGATGGAAGTATTAACGCACCAATATTAGAACCAGCAGCAAGAGTACCCAACAAAGAATTGAATCCTGCCAAGTTAATACCAGAATTAAATATCGATCAAGTATATAAAGCATTGATCTTAGGAGTTAAAGATTACTTCAATAAAATGGGATTCAATAAAGCCATACTTGGATCTTCGGGTGGTATAGATTCTGCTGTCACATTAGCCATAGCAGTTGAAGCCTTGGGCAAAGAAAATGTATATGCTATCTTAATGCCATCGCCCTATTCTACAGACCATTCAGTGGATGATGCAGTTCAATTAAGCAAAAATTTAGCTAACCCACATGATATTATTCCGATCAAAGATGTTTACGAATCTTTTTTAGGAACCTTAAAACCTATTTTCAAAGATCTTCCGTTTTCTCTAGCTGAAGAGAATATTCAAAGTAGATCCAGAGGAAATATCTTAATGGCTATAGCGAATAAATTAGGTTTTGTATTATTAAATACTTCTAATAAAAGCGAACTAGCTACTGGCTATGGCACATTGTATGGAGACATGGCTGGCGGTTTGGGCGTATTAGGAGATTGTTATAAAATGCAAGTTTATGCATTGGCAAAATATATTAACAGGGATCAAGAAATAATTCCTCAAAACATTATTGATAAAGCACCAAGTGCAGAATTAAGACCTAATCAAAAAGATAGTGATAGCTTACCTGATTATGAAGTATTAGATCAGTTATTGTATCAATACATTGAAAAAAGAACCGATCCAGCTGCCATTAAAGCGCTTGGTTTTGATGCTACATTAGTAGATAAAACCTTGAAGATGGTGAATAATAACGAGTACAAGAGAAATCAGTTTTGCCCTATCATCAGGGTTTCACCAAAAGCATTTGGTGTGGGCAGAAGGGTTCCAATTGTAGGTAAGTACCTAAGTTAATTTTAAAATGAGTCTTTAACAGAGACTCATTTTTATTTACATTTATAGCATGAAAAAAATAATCATTCTTCTTGGGCTTGTTTTTATTTATAGTCATTCCGATGCGCAATCTTCTAAAAGCATTCTACCGGGTGCTTATCAGATGGAACAATACCTGCCTCTTTTAGAAAATAAAAGGGTAGCCATATTTACCAATCATACTGCGATGTTGGGTAAAATACATTTAATTGACACATTAGTAAAACGTGGTGTACATATTCAAAAATTATTTACACCAGAGCATGGCTTAAGAGGTACAGCAGATGCAGGCGAGAAAACCGCGGACGGAATAGATCCAATTACAGGAATCAATATTGTGTCTTTATATGGTAAAAAATATGGGCCAAGTAATGAAGACTTATTAGATGTAGATGTAATGATATTTGATATACAAGATGTTGGGACAAGATTTTACACTTATATCTCTTCTTTACAATATTATATTGAAGCAGCTGCAGCCAATCAAAAACAATTAATCATTTTAGATCGCCCTAATCCCAATGGACACTATGTAGATGGACCAGTCTTAGATAAAGCCTATGCAAGTTTTGTAGGAAAAATGCCCATTCCAACTGTGTACGGCATGACGATAGGAGAATATGGCAAAATGATTGTTGGCGAAGGGTGGATTCAAGGTCCAAAAGACTTTAAGGTGGTCGGTTGTAAAAACTACGATCATCAATCTATGTATACTTTTACCATTGCACCTTCTCCTAATCTACCTAATATGAATTCAATATATTGGTACCCAAGTACCTGTTTAATTGAAGGCACTGTATTAAGCGAAGGAAGAGGGACTGCTCATGCTTTTGCTTATTTAGGTCATCCAAGTATTCAAGGAAAACAATTTAGCTTTATTCCAGCACCAAGACAGGGCGCTATGAGTTCTAAATTATATGGACAAACATGCTATGGCTGGGATTTATCTAACCAACAAGCACCGCATAATAAAATAGATATAGAATTGATTATGGAGATATACAAAGCATTCCCTCAAAAAGATAGCTTTTTTATTCAACCAAAATCAGGCCTAGCAACAGATTTCTTTTTCAATAAGCTAGCAGGTAATGCCAATTTAATGGAACAATTAAAATCAGGTAAATCAGCAGAAGAAATAAGAGTAAGCTGGCAACCAGGATTGATTGCATTTAAAAAAATTAGAAAAAAGTATTTACTCTATAAAGATTTCGAATAGGCCAAGCGTATAAAAAAGGCCCCGATAATTCGGGGCCTTTTTGTTTCAATTTATAGGAATATTAGTTGCCTATAATAGGAATTGCCAATTGATGAACTTTATCATTTAAAGCTTTTACGCTTTCTTTCTTAATAGTCTCGTACTTCTTTAATTGCTCATCTACTTGTTGTTTTAATTCCAAATAAGTTTCTTTTACTTGCTTGGTTGGAGCAACATATCCAGAAGCCGCTGATTCAAATACGCCTGCAATCTTATCATCTAAGCGAATCGGGAAGTTCAATACATCCTGACCACTCTTAGCCTTTGTTTGGTGTAATGCTTCTTCAACTTTAGTTAGAGATTCAATAACTGCTTTTGCACTAGCTTGGAAACTTGAATCTTTTGTTTTCTTTTGCACTGTTGCAATTTGCGCTTTAATTTCTTTAGCACCTTTTAAGGTTTTCATGATCTCGCTAAATGTTCCAGCAGCTTCTAATAAGAATTGCTCTTGTGATTTTAAATCTGCATTGGAAACTTTGTAGTTAGGGTCTGCAAGAATTTCAAAAGGATAAGAAACTACATCTTTATCTATAGTTACTTTAGCAGTATACTTTCCTGGAGCAGCTAATACTGGACTAGTAGAACCATTCCATAAAATTAAACCAGCTTCAGGTTGCTCAATTTCTTTATGATATAAATTCCATGCGAATTGATTAAAGCCTTGATCTGTAGAAGGACCCTCTTTGTCTTTTGAACTATAGGTTCTGATTACTTTATTTTGATCATCTAAGATGGATATTTCCACTTTAGTACTATCATTTGTATTAGCTATATAGTACTTAACAACTGCACCTTTTAATGGATTTAAACCAACATTCGCTGGAATACTTGCAGCAGCTCTTCTTCTTCTTCCACCTACTTGTGGTGGAACTCTATAAGTGTTAGCAACAGGGAATACTTTATTGGTATTAGCAGATTGGAATTGTTCAATTAAACTCAAATCATCAAAAATATACAAGCTTCTACCTTGTGTACCTACGATTAAATTATTATCACGAATCAATAAATCTGTAATTGGTGTTACTGGTAAATTTAATTGGAATGGTTCCCAAGACTTACCATCATTCATAGATACATATAATCCATACTCGGTTCCTGCGAATAAAACACCTGCTTTTTTAGTACTAGCCACAATTGCTCTAGTAAAATGCATTGGGTCAATACCATTAGTTATTTTCTCCCATGTTTCACCATAGTCAGTTGTTTTATAGATATATGGAGCAAAATCATCTAATTTATATCTTGTACCTGCAAAATAAGCAGTTCCTTTTCTTAATGGATCAACTTCTACTCTATTCCACATCATCCATTTTGGAGCGTCTTTTGGAGTTACATTCTTCCAATTAGCACCACCATCCTTACTCACACTAATTATACCATCGTCACTACCTGTCCATAATAAATCTTTTTCTAATGGAGATTCAGCAGCTGTAAAGATGGTACAATAATATTCAACACTTGTATTGTCTTGCGTAATTGGACCACCAGAGCTTTTTTGTTTAGTCTTATCATCAGTGGTTAAATCTGGAGAAAGTTTAGTCCAACTTGCACCTTCATTTTCTGTAGAAAATAAATGATTACCCGCTGTATATAATTTTTTAGGATTATGCGGAGAGAAGAAAATTGGATGATTCCATTGGAAACGAAATTTCATTGCTTCTGCACCAGCACCCATTGGATTATCTGGCCATACATTAATTACTCTATTCTCTCCAGTCTTATGATCGAATCTAGTTATTAAACCACCATAAGATCCTCCATAAACAATATCTGGATTAGTAGGGTCTGCAACAATATAACCACTCTCTCCTCCAGCAGTTACTTCAAAATCTGTTTCGCCAATGAAAGAGCCATAAGTACTAGATTTAATTCTGAAAGCAGAATTATCTTGTTGTGCCCCTAAAACTCTATAAGGGAAACTATTGTCTGTGCTTAAACGGTATACTTGAACAGTTGGTTGATTCATTACAGTACTCCAAGTTTTAGCACCATCCAAACTAACTTGCGCACCGCCATCATCAGAAACAATCATACGCTTTGGATTTTTTGGATCAATCCATAAATCGTGATGATCTCCATGAGGAGTAGCAACTGGCTTAAATGTTCTACCACCATCGGTAGACACCATAAAGTTTACATTAGGACAGTATACTTTATTTTCATCTGCAGGATCAACAAATACTTTTGTGTAATACCAAGCTCTTTGGCGAATATTATTATCACTACAAACTAATTCCCAAGACTTACCTGCATCATCAGACATATATAATCCACCGTCTTTATTTTCGATGATTGCATATAATTTATCTGTGTTAGACTTAGCAATACCAATACCTACAATACCCCAAACGCCCTTTGGTAAACCTTTCGCAGCTTTGATATTAGTCCAAGTTTCTCCACCATCTGTACTTTTGTACATACCAGAACCTTCTCCACCGCTCTCTAAACTATACGGCGTTCTAATTAATTGCCATGTACCAGCGTACAAAACATCAGGATTACTTGGATCAATGATTAAATCACTTGCACCTGTTTGAGGATTTACATATAAAACTTTCTTCCATGTAGTTCCACCATCAGTACTTTTATAAACACCTCTATTTTCATTAGGTCCAAATAAATGACCCATCACTGCAGCCCAAACAATATCTGGATTTTTAGGATGTACAATCATACGTACAATATGACGACCTTCTTTTAAACCAATATTTTTCCAAGTCTTGCCTTCATCTGTAGATTTCCATGCGCCTTCCAAACCTTCACTCACATTACCACGCATACTGTTCTCTCCTTCTCCAACATACATAATAGATTCATTAGAAGGTGCAATGGCTATAGCACCAATGGTACCTCCAAATTGGCCATCAGATATATTTTTCCAATTAGCACCAGCGTCGGTAGATTTCCAAACACCACCACCTGTAGAGCCCATAAAGAATGTATTAGGCTCAGAATAAGAACCAACACCTGCTGCGGCTCTACCACCTCTAAATGGCCCAATCAATCTAAAGTTTTGTGCTTTAATAATTGGATCCTGTACAATACTCGCTGTAGGAACAACGGTAGTAGCTTTTTTCTTTTGCGCCATTAATCCAGTTGCATTGGCAACTACCATTAATAAGATAAGAATAAATACTTTTTTCATTTTGTTTATTTTACTTCTTAGTGATATAATGCAAAGAGTCTCCGAAGAGACTCTTTGTTACTATTTAATTACTTCTACATCCTTAAATTTCTTAATCGGAGTAGCTTCTACTAGCTTTCTAAAATCTGCCCAATCTTTTTCAAAGAAGGCATTTACTTTAGTAGCAACACCATCTGCAGCAACCACAGCAGCTGCGATAGCAGCTTCTTCTTGTTCGCCTGGAGCAGTATTCTTACCCATGATTAACATACTTGCGTTTCTTATCACACCAATTGGAGTAATAACAGGCACAGTACCATAACCTTGTTTTTCTTGACGCTTACCCATCATGTATTCTCTTAAGCCTTTTACTTTTTCAGTAATGGCTTTATGGGTTTTAGTCAAGGTATCTACTCCTTTATCTTTTTTATCTTTCCATTCTACTTTTAAAGAAGCCAATACAGTTTCTGCATCTTCTATTAAATCTAATGCAGCATTGTATTTGTCATTCGCTGGTTGTAATTTTTCTAGAGAAGCGTCTTGTGCTTCAACTACCTCGTTCTTCATTGGTAATCTTGGGTCATCTTTTACTTCTACCCAAACAGAATCTTTATTTGAACCTGCGGTAACTACTAATTTGTATTTTCCAGCTAAAACGTCTCTGCCTGCAAACTCTTTATCATCTTCATTTGCTGCAGCTCCTCCACCTTCTTCATCAAACATTCTTCTACCACCACCACCAGTTTTTGGCGCACCTGCAGCTCTCTTACCTTTTTGTTCGAAGCCCCAATAGTTTCTATTTAATCCAGAATCTACTTTAAAAGTTAGGTTACGAATTACTTGATCTTTCATATCCTTAATTTGTACTTTCACTTTCTTAGTACTATCTGTTAAGTAAACTGTAATTGGTAAACCTGTTGGTTTATTTGGAGCATCCCACATTCCCCAAGTACTCCATTCGTAAGGAGAATTTTTAATTGATAAATTATAGCTTGCAGGAGATGCACTTACAAAGAACTTATTTTGTTCTCCTTTTGTTGAAGCTAATTTTCTTAATGGTCTGATATCATCTAAAACCCATAAGCTTCTACCAAATGTAGCAATAGCTAAATCTGCTTCTCTATCTTGAATTGCAAAATCATAAGTAGATACTGAAGGGTATCCATTTTTCCATTGCTGATAGCTAGCACCATTATCCAAGCTTACATAAAAGCCTTGCTCTGTACCTACAAAAATTAAATTAGGTTCCACTGGATCTTGCAAAACTGTCAAAGCATAACCAGTTACTTTTTTAGTATCCACCATATTGGTCCATGTCTTACCACCGTCCATTGATCTGAAAATATATGGAGCAAAATCACCTTGTCTATAATTATTCGCTACTATGAATACTTCATTTGCATTATATGTAGATGTTCTGATTTGAGGAATCCATGAACCTTTAGGTAAACCAATAATATTGGCTGTCAGGTCTGTCCAAGTTGCTCCTCCATTAGAAGTAACTTGAACCTTTCCATCATCTGTTCCAATATAAATTAAATCTTTTTGAACAGCACTTGGTGCAATACAGATAATCGTACAGTGATTTTCAGCACCTGTAATATCTATACTTAAACCACCATTATTAGTTTGATCAATTTTAGCGCTATCATTAGTAGTTAAATCTGGAGAAATTACTTTCCATCCAGCACCTTTATTAGTACTCTTATGTAAATATTGAGATCCAAAATAAATTGTTTTTTTGTCGTATGGATCTTGTGCAATTGCAGCATTCCAGTTAAAACGTAATAAAGTTTTTGCGTCTGGAGCAGGTGGTTTAATAAATGAAGATTGTCCTGTTTGCGTATTATATCTTCCTACAGATCCACCTTGGCTCATTGCATATACCCAATTAGCATCTTCTGGATCAGGCATTACATCAAAACCATCACCACCCCATAAATTATCCCAATCAAAATTACGAATGCCCCCTTGAGTAGTTGTATAAGCAGGACCTCTCCAAGAACCATTGTCTTGCATACCTCCCATCACATGATAAGGAATTTCATTATCTACATTAATATGATAAAATTGTCCAACAGGAATTTTTTCATCAAACATCCAAGTTTTACCACCGTCTCTTGTGATACCAATACCGCCATCATTTCCATCTACCATATATTTGTTGTCAGTAGGATGAATCCAGAATGCATGGTGATCTGGGTGAATACCGCTATATGGTATGATTGTTTCAAAACTCTTTCCGCCATCAATACTTTTTTGAACAGTTTGGCTGATATACCATAAAGTATTTTCATTCAAAGGATCACAAATAATATCTTGGAAATAGAAAGGTCTATTATCTACAATTGATTTTTGACCATTCACCATTTTCCATGAATAACCACCGTCATCACTTTTATATAAGCCACTCTTAGTAGATTCAATTAAAGCATACACTCTATTAGGATTAGATCTGCTTATTGCAATACCTACTCTACCTAAATTACCTTCTGGTAAACCATGCTCTTTACCTAATTTGATAAAGTTCTTACCTCCATCGATAGTCATATATAATCCACTTCCCTTTCCACCACTTTCTAAATGATATGGATTTCTATAATGATGCCACATGGCAACAAATAATTTATTAGGATTAGATGGATCCATAATCATATCACCAGGACCAGATGTGTCATTAGTGAAAAGAATTTGATTCCATGTTTCACCACCATCTATTGTTTTGTAAACTCCTCTATTTTTACTTTGTCCATAAGGATTACCAATAGCTCCAGCATATACAGTATTTGGATTTGTTGGATCTATAATAACACGATGAATATTTCTAGTTTGTTCCAAGCCCATACGCTTCCATGTTCTTCCAGCATCCATTGTTTTATACATACCTTCTCCAATACTAATAGAGTTTCTTGGGTTACCTTCTCCAGTACCTACCCAAACCACACTTGGATTAGATTGTTGAATAGCTAAAGAACCAATATTCATGATGGGTTGTTCTTCAAATAATGGAGTCCAACTAACACCACTGTTATTGGTTTTCCATACACCACCAGATGCAGCACCAATCCAAATATTATTTGGATTATTTACTTCCACATCAATCGTTGTTACACGACCACTCATGCTGGCAGGTCCAATATTTCTTGGCTTCCAATTTTTAAACGCTTTGTTAATGTCTATTTTCTCAACACTCACTACTGGAGTAGTTGTTTTTTTAGACTTTTGTGCAATGACTTCTCCTGATGTTAAAACAGAGGCAGCCATGATGGTTCCTAAAAGAATAATACGCATGGGATAGGCTTATTTACTTATTATAAAATAATGAGTATCTAAGCTACTTAATTTTTAATCAAAAAAGCAGGAAAAATGACCAGCGCTTAAGAATTACAATTTTTCAATAATTCCAGCAATTCCTTGTCCGCCTCCTACGCAGGCAGTTACTATACCATATTTTTTGTTTAATCGCTCTAAGTCGTTGATTATCTGTACAGTAAGTTTAGACCCAGTACAACCCAATGGATGTCCAAGGGCAATTGCACCACCATTGATATTCACTTTTTGAGGATTTAATTCTAAGGCTCGAATGACTGCTAAAGATTGGGATGCAAACGCCTCATTCAACTCAAAAAGGTCAATTTGGTCTAAATTCATACCCGCTTGCTTTAATACCTTAGGTACTGCTTCCACGGGTCCGATACCCATAATTCTAGGATGAACCCCCGCACTTGCACAATTGACTAATCTTCCAATAGGTTTTAAACCCAAAGAATTCATTAAAGATTCACTCATAACCATCACAAAACTTGCTCCATCAGAAGTTTGAGAAGAGTTACCAGCAGTAACAGAACCCTTTAAAGCAAATGCAGGTTTTAATTTAGCTAATGCTTCTAAAGTTGTATCTGCTCTAACACCCTCATCTGTGTCCACAATAAATGAGCGTGTTGCTTTTTTATTTTTTTCGTTGATATAGTTTTCTTGTACTTCAATCGGAAGAATGCCTTTTTTGAAATAACCATTATCAATCGCTGCTTTTGCTTTTTGATGTGAAGCCAATGCAAACGCATCTTGATCTTCTCTACTAATTTTATATTCATTGGCTACTGCCTCTGCAGTTAAGCCCATTGATAAATAAAAATCAGGATCTTGCTCTGCTATAGAGTAAGCTGGCACTGTCTTCCAGCCTGCTGTGGGAACCATGCTCATAGACTCAGTACCTCCTGCAATAATACATTGCGCCATGCCTGTTCTAATTTTTGCAGTCGCCATTGCGATGCTTTCTAAACCACTTGCACAATATCTATTAATGGTGATACCTGGTACTTCAATACCTAAAGCTTTTGCAGAAATCATTCTACCAAATTGCAAACCTTGTTCTGCTTCTGGAACAGCATTTCCTACAATTACATCATCCACTAATTTATGATCTACCATCGGAAGCGATTTCATTAACCCTTTGATCACTTCAATAGCTAATTCATCAGAACGCATAAATCTAAATCCACCTTTCTTACTTTTTGTAATAGCTGTTCTAAATCCAGCAACGATATAAGCTTCTTGCATAAAATGATTTTTTATAAAGACTAATTCTAGCCTAAAAGTAGTCAATTTTTCAAAAGGTTGTTTATGCAACTAAATATTTCATTGTAAATTTGACCCATGATTTATCCTTTAGTGAAAAATACCTTGTTTTTGTTTCCTCCAGAAACGGCCCATAAAATCTCTATGAAAGGTTTACACGCTGTTTCGAGTGTGCCTTTTATTAGAAATTGGATGGCGCATCAATTTCAGTATCCATCCACCAATTTAAAAAAAACAGTTTTTGGCTTAGACTTCCCAAATCCAGTTGGATTAGGAGCAGGTTTTGATAAAAATGCAGAACATTTAGATGTATTAGCATTATTAGGATTTGGATTTATTGAAATCGGAACTGTTACTCCCTTAGCACAGGCAGGTAATCCAGCACCAAGATTATTCAGGATACCCGATCAAAAAGCATTGATCAATAGAATGGGTTTTAACAATGATGGTGTTGAAAAAATTGCTGCTAGATTAAAAGACAGAAAATCAAAAGAACACGCTCCCATTATTATTGGAGGCAATATTGGAAAAAATAAAATCACTGCAAATGAAGATGCATGGAAAGATTACTGCATTAATTTTAAAGGATTAGAAGAAGTAGTAGATTATTTTGTTGTGAATGTTAGCTCGCCTAATACCCCAGGATTAAGAGCCCTTCAAGAAAAAGAAGCTTTAAGAAAAATATTTTCTGAACTGCAAAATTTAAATAAAAACAATAAACCAATTTTATTAAAGATTGCTCCCGATTTAGAATTAAGTGCACTAGATGATATTATTGCTTTAACACAGGAAGTTCAAATAGATGGACTAGTATCTAGTAATACAACTTTAGATAGAACTATTTTGTCCGAAGCAAATCAAATTAAAGCAAACGCTATAGGCGCTGGAGGATTAAGCGGTAAGCCATTACTAGCAAAGTCTACTGCAGTATTAAATTATTTATACAAAGGTATCAATGGTCGAATACCAATTATTGCAAGTGGCGGTATTTTAACTGGTGAAGATGCTCAATCAAAAATAGATGCAGGTGCAGACTTAGTACAGGTATGGTCTGGTTTCATTTATGAAGGACCAAGCATGGTTAAAAAAATCTGCCAAGCTTTATAATTTCAACATACAAAGTCGTTCACATGATTCAAATACATTCTTTTTGCTTTAATGCATTTCAAGAGAATACCTATATTTTATATAATGAGCAAAAGGAAGCTATTATTATAGATCCAGGCATGTATACTAAAATTGAATACAAGCAATTCACTAGTTTTATTGAGGACAACCAATTAAAGCCCACCCTTTTATTAAATACACATTGTCATTTAGACCATGTATTTGGCAATAATTTTGTGAGTGAAACTTATCAATTAGCAGCCCATTTTCATGTTAATGAACAAGCGGTGATAGATAGATTAACAGAAGCAAGTGCTAGATGGGGAATTGCAGTAGAAGCATATAAGGGTGGTGTAAAATATCTACAACAAAATGAAGTTATTCAATTTGGAGAAGACGCATTTACTTGTTTATATACTCCAGGACATTCACCTGGCAGTCTTTGTTTTTATCATGAAAAACAAAACTTTATTATTGGCGGAGACTTAGTATTTATGGATGGTGTTGGAAGAACAGATTTGCCTGGCAGCAATCCTTCAGATTTAATACATAGTATCAGAAAAGAAATCATCCCATTAAAAGACGATTTAATGATACATTCAGGTCACGGACCTGTTACCACACTTGGAAGGGAAAAACAACATAATCCCTATATCAAACATATTTTACAAGCAATGCCTAGTTAACAATTTAATAATATTAGACTAAACGCCAAATCTGTCCGATAAAGGTTAAATTTGTACAATCATGGAAGCTAGCCCAATCAAAATTCTTATTGCAGACGACGAACCAGATATCGTTGAAATTATTAGTTTTCATTTAGAGAAAGCTGGCTATCAAGTTGAGTCCGCAAAAGATGGAAGCGAAGCCATTGAAAAAGCCAAACAATTTCAACCAGATTGCATCATTTTAGATATCATGATGCCCAAAAGAAATGGCTTTGAGGTTTGCGAATATTTAAGATCCAATAAAGATTTTGATAAAACTTTTATTGTTTTATTGACCGCCTTAAATGACGAAGCATCTCATATCAAAGGTCTAGAATTAGGGGGAGATGATTTTGTGAATAAACCTATCAGCCCAAAAGTATTGGTGAGTAGAATTAGTGCTTTATATAGAAGAATTCAACCAATAAGTTCTGAAAAGAAGATCATTCAAGTTAAAGATTTAGTTATTGATGCTTCTCAATATAAAACCACCATTAATGGACAGGTATTTGTGTTGGCGAAAAAAGAATTTGAATTACTTTATTTATTAGCAGCTCAACCTGGTAGAGTTTTTTTAAGAAATGAAATATTGTCTCAGGTTTGGGGAAATGATGTTATTGTGGGTGATAGAACCATTGACGTACATATTAGAAAAATTAGGGTTAAATTGGGGGTAGACTTAATAACCACTGTTAAAGGTGTGGGTTATAAGTTTGACTATTAATTTCCTACCTTCGTTGTAGCGTCAAACGCTCAATTTGCATGTTCAAAGACAAAAATTTATCTCCCAAACAATTGGCTGCCCTAACAGCACTATTACTTTCAAGCCTTATTGCTATTAGTGTTTTTGTGTGGTTTCCTGATTGGAGATATTTACTAACTTATTTTATTGCATGCTTTATTTCCATTTATATAATTCTTGATAGGATTTTAGACTATTTTGTGTACAGAAAAATTAAGCTTATTTATAAACTTATTTCACAAACCAAGGCAAGTAAAAGAGAGGAAGCTTATCAAAAATATATCTTACCTAAAAAAGGTATTGACGAAGTAAGAGAAGATGTAGAACAATGGGCGGAACAGAAATTTGAAGAAATTAAGCAACTTCAATCCAATGAAGAATTTAGAAAAGAATTTTTACAGAATCTTTCTCATGAAATTAAGACACCTATTTTTTCTATTCAAGGATATTTAGAAATATTGGCAGATGGAGCTATCGAAGACATTACAACTGCAACAAAATTCATTGGGAAATCCCAAGCCAATGTGCAAAGATTAGTTCAATTGGTGAATGACATAGATATTATTACCAACTTAGAAATTAATAAAGAGCCTCTTCTAAAACACGACTTTATTATTCAAGATACTATCAGAGATGTGATAAATAATTTGAGTATTAAATTAGAGAAAAGGGGAATTCAATTTAGTTTTAAGAAAGGATGTGAATCTCCTATTCATGTTTTTGCAGATAAGAATAAAATATATCAAGTATTATCTAATATTATTACCAACGCTATTAAATATGGCAAACAAGAGGGCGAAATAATTGCCAGTGTGTACATGCTAGAAGACAAGAAAGTGTTGATTGAAATCAGCGATAATGGGAATGGTATTGCTGAGGAACATATCCCAAGATTATTTGAACGTTTTTATAGAACAGATGATGCTAGAAGTAGAGAAGTGGGTGGAACTGGTTTAGGCTTAGCTATATGCAAACATATTATTGAAGCACATGGTGAAAGCATCCAAGTTAGAAGTAAAATAAACGTAGGTACAACACTTGGATTTACATTACCAAGTAAGGGCTAGTATCCTATTTTTTTCGTTTCTTTGTATTCTAAATTTTTTTAATGCAAACTATTTTAGTCACTGGAGGTTGTGGATATATTGGAGCCCATACTATTGTGGATCTTATCGAAAACGGATTTGATGTTATTTCTGTAGATAACTTATCCAGAGCAACTGACCAATCTTTAATAGGTATTGAAAAGATTACAGGCAAAAAAATAAAAAATTACACTATAGACTTAACAGATAAGACTGCTACAGAAAACATATTTATAGAAAACCCAAATATTACTGGTATTATTCATTTTGCTGCCTATAAAGCAGTTGGAGAATCTGTGGAATTGCCTTTGGATTATTACGAAAATAATTTATTCTCTCTTGTGCATTTATTACAGATGTCGGTAAAGTACAATGCCAAGCATTTTATATTTTCTTCTTCTTGTACTGTGTATGGCAATCCTGATACAAGCCGAGTAACAGAAGCGACTCCACTTCAAGCGGCGGCTTCTCCTTATGGTGCTACTAAACAAATGGGTGAAGTGATTGTAAAAGACACAGCACATTCATACCCAATATCTGCAATATTATTAAGATACTTTAATCCAGTGGGTGCACACCCTAGTACTGCTATTGGCGAATTACCTATTGGTCGTCCTCAAAACCTTGTACCTGCTATTACACAAACTGCTATTGGTAAACTACCTAAGATGCAAGTCCATGGAACAGATTATGATACAAGAGATGGATCATGTATTCGTGATTATATTCATGTTTGCGATATTGCACATGCACATACATTAGCATTACAGTACTCAATTAAAAACAATCAAGAAAAATCTTGCGAGGTATTTAATTTAGGAACAGGTAATGGAATCACTGTATTGGAAGCTATTCAAGCTTTCGAAAAAGTAAGTGGTGTTAAATTAAATTACGAAGTTGGCCCAAGAAGAGCTGGAGACATTGTTGCTATTTATGCCAATAACGACAAAGCCGTAAAGCAATTAGGATGGAATTGTAAATTTGGTTTAGACGAAATGATGCTGACTGCTTGGCAATGGGAACAAAGCCTTGCTAAATAAATTAATTTTGTACCAACATTTTTTCTGCGTTTTCCGCCATTTGTAAAGCTTCAATAAACTCTTCAATGTCACCATTGATCACTGCATCTAAATTATAAGAAGTGACATTCACTCTATGGTCAGTTACCCTTCCCTGTGGCCAGTTATAAGTTCTGATTTTTGCACTTCTATCTCCTGTACTTACCAATGTTTTACGATGTCTTGAAATTTCATCTTCTTGCTTACGTACTTGTTCTTCAAATAATTTAGTACGAAGCATACCCATTGCTTTTTCACGGTTACCTAACTGAGAACGTTCTGTTTGACAAATAATTACCGTCCCTGTTGGTATATGCGTTAACATTACTTTGGTTTCCACTTTGTTTACGTTTTGTCCACCAGCACCCCCACTTCGAGCAGTTTCCATTTTAACGTCAGCTGGATTCAATACAAAATCTACTTCCTCTGCTTCTGGCATTACGGCTACAGTTGCAGCAGATGTATGTACACGTCCTTGAGTTTCTGTACTAGGTACTCTTTGCACACGGTGAACGCCACTCTCAAATTTCATGGTACCGTAAACATCTTCACCTGTAACTTCTAATATGACTTCCTTGTATCCACCCACAGATCCTTCACTCTCACTCGCAATGGCCACTTTCCAACCTTTCTTCTGACAGTATCTTGTATACATGCCTAATAAATCGCCAACAAATAAACTAGCTTCATCGCCACCTGTTCCAGCTCTTAATTCTATAATAGCATTTTTGTCGTCCTGAGGATCTTTTGGAATTAATAATTTAGTCAACTCTTTTTCTAAACGCTCTTTCTCTTCTTCTAGGCCTGGCATTTCCATTTTCGCCAATTCACGCATATCTGCGTCATCTCCATTCAAAGTTTCTTTTGCAAATTTATGCTCCGCTAAAACTTTCACATAACGCTCATAAGGGATAACAATTTTTTCCAGGGAACGATATTCCTTACTCATTTTTCCAAACTCAGTTTGGTTATTAATAATCTCCGGATTGGTCAAAGCCACCCCTACTTGGTCAAATCTGGCTTTTATGGCTTCTAATTTATCTAACATAGTCGTTTTTCTGTGCGCAAAAATAGTTATTTTAGTTGTCAATTAAAACAATCACTTAGTATGAAATACCTAGCACCCCTTTTTATGGCCCTTTCCATTGGCGCTCAAGCCCAATCTATACATTTTAAGTCTGTAGTGGTAGATACACATAATGATGCAGTTACAGCATGTATAGAGAAAAAAGTTAGCCTAGATCAGGATTTAAGAGGTATCAATCATTCGGATCTAAAGAGATTTAAAGAAGGTGGTTTAGATTACCAGTTATTTTCTATTTGGTGCGATGGCGACAAGAAGAACCCATATGCTTGGGCGATGAGAGAAATGGATACGCTAGATGCAGTTGCTGCAAGAAATCCAGACAAAATGGTGGTAGCTAAAAATTGGGCTCAAATTCAGAAAGCTTTAAAAGAAGGTAAACTAGTAGCACAATATGGAGTAGAAGGTGGCCATATGATTGAAGACGATATTAATAGATTGGATACTTTTTACAAAAGAGGTGTTAGATATATGACATTGACTTGGAATAATTCACCAAGTTGGGCAAGTTCACATGCTGATGAAAAAGATGCTAAATATACTGGACCAAGAGGATTAACACCATTTGGTAAACAAATCATTGCAAGAATGAATAAACTAGGCATTATAGTAGACATTTCTCATGTGGGTGAAGCTACTTTTTGGGATGCTATTAAAACAACTACTAAACCCGTGATTGCTTCGCATAGCAATGCGTATAGTATTTGTCCAGTAACAAGAAATTTAAAAGACGATCAAATAAAAGCTGTGGGAAAAAATGGCGGCGTGATACATTTAAATTTCTTCTCTGCATTTGTGGATAGTACTTTCCAAGCTAAGAATATGGCATTCAGAAGAAAACATAAAGCAGAATTAGATGCACTATTAGCAACAGGCATTCAACAAGAATATGCGCAATCTACTTTAGCAGAAAAATATAAAGAAGAATCAGATGCTAATAAGCCTGATATTGAAGCTTTAATGAAGCACTTGGATCATATAGTAAAACTGATTGGCGTTGATCATGTTGGCCTTGGCTCTGATTTTGATGGAATTGATTCAGCACCAAAACAATTAAAAACAGTGGTAGATTATCCAGAATTCACTAAAGCTTTAATTAAAAGAGGTTATAATGACACTGATATCGCAAAAATATTAGGAGGCAACTTCTTACGCGTGTACCGAATGAATAACCCTAATTAATAAAAAAGCCTCTTAATCAATAAGAGGCTTTTTTATTAATACGATAATAGTTTTTTCATCTGTTCTTCCAGTCTACTATTGGCTAAATATTGTTTCTCCAAGTCCATATTAAATGGAATAGGTGTATCCAAAGAAGCACATCTCATTACAGGTGCATCTAATTGTTGGAAACAATGTTCACCAATATATGCAGCAATGTCTGCACCAATACCTCCTGTTAAATTATCTTCATGCAATACCAATACTTTTCCTGTACTAGCCACTGCCTCTGCAATAGTATCATAATCTAATGGAGCCAATGATCTAAGATCTACAATGGTTAAAGAAATTTCAGGATGTAGTTCTTGATAATTGGTAGCCCAGATTACACCCATTCCATAGGTAATAATAGTAGCTTCTGTTCCTCTTGCAATAAAATGCGCTTTCCCAATGGGTAATTGATAATAGGCATCTGGCACTTCACCTTCTAGTTTTCTATACAATGCTTTATGTTCAAAAAATAAAACAGGATTTGGATCTAATAGCGAAGCAATCAATAAACCTTTAGCATCTGCAGGATTACTTGGATAAACAACTTTTAATCCAGGCACATGCGTAAACCATGCTTCATTAGATTGTGAGTGAAAAGGACCAGCCCCCACACCAGCACCTGTTGGCATTCTAATAACCACATCTGCATTCTGACCCCATCTATAATGAATCTTCGCTAGGTTATTGACAATCTGATTAAAGCCTACTGAAACAAAATCCGCAAATTGCATTTCCATCACTGACTTTATTCCTTCCAAACTTAAACCCAATGCAGCACCTACAATTGCACTTTCACAAATAGGCGTATTGCGTACTCTTTGTTTGCCAAATTTTTCTACAAAACCTTCTGTTACTTTAAATGCTCCGCCATACTCTGCAATGTCCTGACCCATAATCACCATTTCTGGATGACGTTCCATGGTTTGCATTAAGGCATCACTAATAGCTTCGATAAATCTTTTTGGTTGAAAAGCCCCTATACTATCTCTATTAGAAAATACATCTTGATATACCTGCACTCCTGTTTCAATACTTGGAGCAAAAACATCTGCTAATTCCTCTTCTACAGAAATACTGAATGGCGCCGGCTCCATTGCTTTGGCTAAATCTTTTTCAATTTGATCTTTGATTTCATTTTTAATTTCAGCCACCTGCATTTCATTTATCACTCCTTCGCTTACCAAATATTGCTCGTAATTTTTAATAGGATCTTTCTTAGACCATGCTTCCATCAATTCCTTAGGAACATATTTAACACCACTAGCTTCTTCATGACCGCGCATTCTAAAAGTAACACACTCTACCAAATAAGGTTTTTGATTATTAATGCAATACTCTCTTACGCCTTTAATAGTTTCATATACTTCTAAAACATTATTTCCATCAATCCTAATACCTTCCATGCCATAGCCTTTTGCACGATCCACTAAATTTTCACAAGCATATTGTTCATTAGTTGGCGTACTTAATCCGTATCCATTATTTTCAATAATAAAAATTACTGGCAAATTCCAAACAGCTGCAACATTTAAAGCTTCGTGAAAATCTCCTTCACTAGTACCACCATCTCCAGTGAAAGCAACAGTTGCTTTTAATAATCCTCTTTGTTGATAGGCCAATGCCACACCATCTGCAATAGCTAATTGAGGGCCTAAATGAGAAATCATACCGCATACATGATGCGCAGCTGAACCAAAATGAAAACTTCTTTCTCTTGCTTTGCTAAAACTATCTCTATCCCCTTGCCATTGTTTAAATAAATCCACCAATGACATATTACGTGCAGTGAAAACACCTAAATTTCTATGTAATGGCATAATCCATTCCGATGGATCCATTGCTAAAGTGGCACCAACGGATATTGCTTCTTGACCAATGCCACTAAACCATTTGCTAATTTTTCCTTGACGTAAAAGGACCAACATCTTGTCTTCTATCATTCTTGGCAAGACCATCGAACGATATAAATGAATGAGCTGTTGGTGCTCTAAATTGCCTTTTTTAAATTCCATCAAGCTTAAATTAGTGATTCAAATTTACCAAATAAAGCCCATAAAAAAACCCTCCTTTTGGGGAGGGTTTCAATATATAGTACAAGACTAGTCTCTTGAATTCAATTTGCTCAAAAGTTTCAAAATTTCTAGGTACAACCAAACCAAGGTAACTAATAAACCAAAAGCGCCATACCATTCCATATACTTAGGAGCGCCCATTTCAGCAGCTTGCTCAATTGCATCAAAATCCAATAATAAATTTAATGCTGCAATACCCACAATAAATAAGCTAATACCAATACTTAAAGGAGAGCTGTCAAAAGCAAAGCCCATATTCACCCCAAATAAGCCTAAAATCCATACTATTAAATAGAATAAACCAATTCCCATTGTAGCACTCATAATGATAGATCGAAACTTGTTGGTCACTGTGATGATTCTAAAATTGTATAATAAGAACATGGCTAAAGCTACACCCATGGTTAATCCAACTGCATGTAACACTAAATTTGGATAAGACTTAGCAAACATTTGATTGAAAAATGCACTAATGCCTCCAATAAATAGACCTTCTAAAATTCCATATGCAGGCACAATATATCCGGCCCATGTTGGTTTAAACATAATAACTAAAGCCAAAATAAATCCACCAATACCGCCCACCAACATTAAGGTAGTGGCAGTTTGAAAATTACCTTCCGCATAAATATTCCAAATAAACATTGCAGAAGCCATCACCATCAATAATAAAAAACCGAATTTATTCATGGTTCCTCTAATGCTCATTACGCCAAAAGACCCAGCAGTTTCATGCAAACTTTTATCAAAAATCTTTTCTGTAAGTGTTGGATTACCTGTTTTAAATGCTGACATAAAATATAGTTTTATTTAACTTATATAAAAATACTACATATTGAATAATAAAATATCAAGCCCCAATATAAAAAATAGTTAATCCTATTTTTTCAAGCCTGGATAGCTAGTTAATTTTCGAAATTGGTAATGTGGATTACGCTTAAGGAGTGTAATCATTCTGGCCAATTTAGCAGAATCTGTACTAGCCCTAAATTCGTGATCATGCATTAATATCACCAAATGATTTTTAGTTTTTGTTTTATTCAATAACAATAAACTATCAGCCATTGCTGCAATTTTCTCAGGAGGATCAATTGGTTTACCTAGTTGATTAAAACGCCATTCCATATCCCAACCCACTACATTCAAACCAACACTATCCATTTTTTTTACCAATGGTCTTACTAAGCCACTAGCTCTTTTAATATCGGCAGTATTCCATGCATTATTCCCGGGCAGTCTAGAAAGATTATTCTTTGTCTGTAAAATCTGTCCCGCTTTTAAGAAGTCTAACAATGCAGAATCTGCTTGATGATAATAATTGATATAGTCACCATAAAAAGCATGCGAATAACTATGATTAGCAATCTCAAACAATCTTGGATTAGCTGAAATTTTCTTATACAAATTTCTACCAAAACTACTTCTGGTCTGATGAAATGCTATTTCAAAAAAAGTTGCTGCTACTTGTTGATTCTCACAAATATTGATACAGTTTCCAGTACCGGGCAATGGACCATCGTCAAAACTTAAATAGATATATTTTGACAAACTATCTACTGGCGGTTTTGCTATTTGGGTGAGAGGTGCCGC